>Ga0209542_10000590_pt1 | contig 87690 bp, 88 predicted proteins | sample RifCSPhighO2_01_FD_184028 | JGI IMG/M metagenome (GOLD analysis project Ga0209542, IMG submission 184028) | Soil microbial communities from Rifle, Colorado - Rifle CSP2_plank highO2_0.1 (SPAdes) (version 2) | ecosystem: Environmental > Terrestrial > Deep subsurface > Rock core/Sediment ...
AGGCCCTTGATGCTATCCTGGAAGAAATCAATGCCACGCCCAGAAAATGTCTCAATTACCAAACCCCTAAAGAAGTTTTCAGAGAAAACTGCTTAATCAGGTGTTGCACTTGAGGGTTTAATGGACGAGTTTTACTATAATTTTATTATAAACAGGTGTGGATAAATCAGTCTTGACCAGATCCTATCTTTTTTGATAGGCTTAATAGGCTTTTGTGAGTATGCCCCAAGCGTCCAAAAACTTAATACTTTTGACTATTTTACTGGCATTTATACTATCGGCCAGTTTTGTTTTTGCTGCCCCCGCGGTTTCACAGGGGCCGCGTTATTTTATTAAAACAGCTAATCCTTTTTGGCAAAAAAGCTTTGGTGTCAGGCATGCTTTTGAAAATGGTTTTACCAGTGATTTATCCGGCATTCAGATAACTTTAGCCAAGATTTTTGGAATAGAAATTGAACCGGTTGAAGAACTCCATGTTTTACCGGAAGAAATTATTGTCGAAATAATTAAAAATCCAAGCGCCAAACCAGGTGCGAAAGGCCCGATCAGACCTATTCCTTTTGATCAAACTCCTTGGGGCGTTGAAGTTATTTACGATGATTCAGTAATAGCTTCTACTTCCGGAGGAAGAGGAGTGAATGTTGCTGTCCTAGACACCGGGGTTTTAAAAACCCACGTTGATTTAAAAAACAGAGTCAGCCAGTGCAAAGATTTTACTAATCTAAAGACGCCAATCAAAGACGGAACATGCGACGATAAAAATGGTCATGGCACTCATGTTTCAGGAATTATTTTGGCTGATGGCGGCGATGACAATCTAGGGATTTACGGTGTGGCTCCAGAAGCAAACCTCTTTGTCTATAAAGTCTGCGGGAATGACGGTTCATGCTGGGCTGATGATATTGCGATTGCTTTAAGAACTGCGGCTGATAATGGTGCCAATGTAATAAATATGAGCTTAGGCTCAGATAATGAAAGTTCTTTTATTAAAAATGCGATTAATTATGTTGTTTCAAGAGATGTTTTGGTTGTTGCCGCTGGTGGAAATGACGGGCCCTACCCGGCAAGCATAGATTATCCGGCTGCAAATCCGAAAGTTTTGGCCGTAGGAGCCGTTAATGAAGAATTGTTAGTTCCGGATTGGAGCTCTCTTGGTATTAATTCTTCAACTTCGCCTTTTGTCGTTGAAGAAAAAGACATGGAATTTGGAGCGCCGGGCGTTAAAATTGAATCAACCTGGAAGAACGGCGGCTATGCGATTTTATCGGGGACTTCCATGGCTTCGCCACATGTTGCCGGACTTGCAGCTAAGTTTTGGCAGGAGATTGCTTTGGAAGGGACAAGAGCCAGCGCAACAAGAGATATTCTTCATCAAGTTTCAAAAGACATTTGGTTAGTCGGCGATGATAACGCTACCGGGTTCGGGTTGCCGCAGATTAATAATCAATAGTTAATAACTGATAACAGAAGAACGAGTGATGCTCGTTTTTTTAAATCTTAAACTCTGATATAATTAACTCGATGCGTATTAATCGGATGATCAGAACTCTTGTTACCTCTGATTTTTTATTGATCTCCGGTTTTGCTGTTTTTGGTCCAATCTTTGCTATTTTTATCACTGAAAAAATTGAAGGCGGCACTTTGGCAATTATCGGTTTTACCTCAGCAATATTTCAAATTGTGAAATCATCTGTCCAGATTCCGATTGCCAATTATCTTGATAAGAACCATGGCGAGAAAGATGATTTTTACTCTTTGATTACTGGTTCTTTTCTAGTCGCTTTGGTTCCATTTCTATATTTTTTCGCCCAAAAGCCAATTCATCTTTATATTATCAATGGAATTTATGGATTAGGCGCGGCTTTTGCCATACCTCCATGGAATGCGATTTTTACCCGTCATATCGATAAGATGCATGAAAGCACCGAGTGGGCAGTGGAGTCGGTTTCCATAGGGATCGGCGCAGCTTCGGCCGCGGCGCTTGGCGGAATCATAGCTGAAAAATTCGGTTTTGAAGCTGTATTTATTATTGCTGGGCTTGTGGCGATGGCCGGTGCCGTGACTTTGATTAAAATCTATTCCGACCTAAGGGTAAAAGTCGGTCGGGGCCAAGTTTTGCCGCAGCCAGATAAGAAGCATTAAGAAATGAATCCTGAAATTGCAAAGATTCTTTATGAAATGGCCATATTGCTGGATATGAAAGAGGTGGCTTTTAAGCCAAGAGCTTATGAGAAGGCGGCAATAATAATTGAAGGCTTGGAAGAAGATATTAAAGACATTTACAAAAAAGGCGGATTGAAGGCTTTAATGGAAATTTCCGGCATCGGACAGGGGATTGCTGAAAAAATTGAAGAGTATATAAAAACTAAGCGGATCAAAGATTTTGAGCGATTAAAAAAACAGATTCCGGTTGATATAAACGGTTTGACTTCAATTGAGGGGCTTGGCCCGAAGAGTATTTTTAAGCTTTATAAAAAACTTGGTATTAAGACTGTTGAGGGGCTTGAGAAGGCGGCCAAAGCCGGGGAATTAAGGGGGCTGGAAGGTTTTGGCGAAAAATCGGAGCAAAAAATTTTAAAAGGCATTGAGTTCGCGAAAAAGGGCCAGGGCCGTTTTATTTTGGGTTTTGTTTCTCCGACGGTCAAGTCAATTTTGGAGCGAATCAGAGGGCTGCCTTATGTTGAGATTACTGAACTGGCCGGCTCAATAAGACGGATGCAGGAGACGGTCGGTGATTTGGATATTTTGGTAATTTCCAAAGAGCCGGAAAAAGTGATGGATTATTTTGTTAAGATGCCAGAAGTGGTTCATATTTATGGTAAAGGACCGACCAAAACCAATATCAGGTTAAAAAATGGGATGGATGCTGATTTAAGAGTTTTGGAGCCGAAATCTTTCGGAGCGGCTCTGCAGTATTTCACCGGCGATAAATATCATAACATTGCACTTCGCGAAGTTGCGATTAAAAAGGGATACAAGCTAAGCGAATACGGTTTGTTTAAAGGCAGGAAAGTAGTCGCCGCAAAGACAGAAAAAGAAATCTATGAAAAACTGGGGTTTAAATGGATTCCGCCGGAAATCAGAACTAATTCCGGGGAGTTGGATGCCGCTCGAGAAAGGAAACTGCCGAAACTGATTGAGTACGGGTCTTTAAAAGGCGATCTGCAGGTTCAGACTGACTGGACTGACGGCCAGAACTCGATAAAAGAAATGGCTGAAGCCGCAAAAAAAGCTGGTTTGAAATATATTGTCATTACTGACCATACTAAATCTTTGGCAATGACCGGTGGATTGGATGAAAAGAAAATTTTAAGACAGATGGTCGAGATAGATAAAGTAAATAAAGAAGTAAGTGGTATTAAAATCCTGAAAGGGGCCGAAGTCAATATTTTAAAAGACGGCAAAATGGATATCTCTGACGAGGTTTTAGCTAAGTTGGACGTAGTTGGCGGAGCAGTTCATTCTAACTTTAACTTATCCGAAAAAGAGCAGACCGAGCGGATTATAAAGGCCATGGAAAATCCCAATGTTGATATAATTTTCCATCCGACCGGCCGCGTAATCCAAAAAAGAGAGGCTTATAAAGTTGATATGAATGAGTTGATTAAGGTAGCTAAAAGGACAAAAACCGTTTTAGAAATAGACGCTTTCCCAAATAGACTTGATTTAAAAGACGAATATATCCGCAAAGCTGTTCAAGCCGGTATAAAATTGTCAATTGATTCGGATGCCCATAATATTTTACATTTTCAATATTTAGAGCTGGGTATTGCGCAGGCTCGGCGAGGTTGGACAGAATCAAAAGATATTATCAATACCCGGAGCTGGGAAGAAATGCTTAAGTTATTAAAATGACCTATAGAATTTTATTAGTCGGCGGAGGATCAGGCGGTCATATTTATCCTTTAGTGGCGATTAGCCAGGAGCTTCAGAATTTAGCCAAAGAAAGAGGAGTGAGTTTTGAATTGATGGTATTGGCTGATAATGAAAATTGGAGGAAAGATTTTGAGAGTATGGGTGTAAGATTTAAAAGAATTTTAACCGTAAAATTCAGACCAGTTGAAGGCGGTCGGATAAATTTTTTGGCTTTTTTAAAATTGCCGCTGTTTTTAATCCAGTCACTATGGATGCTTTTTTTGTTTATGCCTGATTTGGTTTTTTCAAAAGGCGGATTTGTGTCTTTAGTTCCGTCTTTTGTCAGCCGGTTGTATTTTATTCCACTTTTTATCCATGAATCTGATGTAGTTCCCGGAAAGGCCAATAAATTTCTTGCTTATTTTGCGAAAAAAGTTTTTATTTCTTTTGAAAAATCAATTTCTTATTTTAAAAATAAAAACATGGTTTTAAGCGGTAATCCCATAAGAGAAACGCTTTTTGGAGGAAATAAGCTGGAAGCTGCTAAGTATTTTAATTTAAGTTCTAATAAGAAAACAATTTTGGTTATGGCTGGAAGCCAAGGGTCAGCTTCAATAAATAAGCTATTAATCGACAGCGTCGTCCAGTTAACTGAAGATTTTCAGATAATCCACCAAACCGGCGGCAGAAGTTTTGATTCAGTGAAAGGAGAAATTGAAAAGATAAAAAGCGACGGGTCCGGGAGCTACAGTAAAGATATAGAAAATAATTACCGGGTTTATGATTTTTTAACTGAAGGAGAACTGGCCAGCGCCTATGCTTTGTGTGATATAATAGTTTCCCGCGCCGGTTCGAGTATTTTTGAAATTTCTTATCTTGGCAAGCCGACGATTGTAATTCCTTACCCGTATTCAGCCGGGGATCATCAAAGAGCTAATGCGATTGAATTTGCAAAGTTCGGGGCAGTCGTTTTGGAAGAAGGGAATCTGAAGCCGAATATTTTAATTGACCAAGTTGAACATTTGTTAAAACCGGAAAACTATTTTTCAATCAGCCAAAAAATCAGGCAATTTTCTAATTTGAATGCCGGAAGAATAATAGCTGACGAGATTTATGCATATGCTTTTAGGAAATAAAGAAATACAAAACTATTTTAAGACTTTGATAGAAAATAATAATTTAAGCCATGCTTATCTTTTTTACGGCCCAGAGGGAGTTGGTAAAAAATCATTCGCCCGGAGTGTTTCTGAAAAATTAACAGGATCTTTAAGCAATCAAGACTTAAAAATAATTGATAAAGAAGGGGATGAAATTTCAATTGTCGACATCCGGGAATTGAAAAATTTCATCCATCTTACTCCTTTCGGGAAATGTAAGACGGTGATCATTAATAACGCCCATAATTTAGGTCGCGATGCTTCGAATGCCTTATTGAAGATTTTGGAGGAGCCGCCCGGAGAATCAGTTTTGTTTTTAATAAGCCATCTTCCAAAAATTTTACTGCCGACAGTTTTATCGCGTTGCCAGATGGTCAGGTTCCAGCCGCTTAAGGGAAAAGAAATCATTGATTATTTAACTGGCGAAAACAAAGTAAAAAATGAAACTGCCGTCACAATAGCTAAATTCGCCAATGGCTCTTTGGGTCAAGCCTTAGAATTAGTCCAAAACTTTGATAATTTTAAAAAAAATATTACTCTATTGAATAAACTGGCTAAGGCTGAATTCTCGGAGCGTTTTGAAATAGCTAAGAAAATTTCAGCAGAAGATGACTTTAAAAAAGTAGTGGCTGACTGGTTTTTCTATTCTGCGTCCTTGCCGGACAAAAAAATTGCCAGTCTTTTATTGAATCTTAGCAATATGCTTTCCCACTCCCAGTTTAATCGCAAACTTGCTTTGGAGAATTTCTTAATCAAATTTTAATGCACAAACAGTTGATAGACAATTTAAAAAAAGAGTTTAACGGGATTTTGGAATTTCTTAAAAATGATTTGGCCCAAATTAGGACCGGACGGGCAAATCCGGCATTGGTTGAAAATGTAAAAGTCGATGCTTATGGGAACAAGATGAATCTAAAGGAAGTTGCCAGTATTCTTGCACCAGATGCTAAAACCTTACTTATTCAAATCTGGGACAAGGGATTAATTAATTCAGTAGTAAAGGGGATAGAAGAAAGCCGCTTGGGTTTAACGCCGAATGTGGAAGGGCAAAACATAAAATTAGTGATGCCACCTTTGATCGAAGAAAGAAAAAAAGAATTAACGAAGCTTTTACATGATAAGCTTGAACAATCAAGGATAAGAATTAGGAGAGGTCGCGACGAAGTCTGGCATAAAGTTCAGAATTTGGAGAAGGAAAAGAAGATTTCAGAAGATGATAAGTTCAGGGCCAAGAATGATTTGCAAAAAGTGGTAGATGAGTACAATGGAAAAGTTAAGGAGATGGGGGAAGGGAAAGAAAGAGAATTAAACGGTTAAAATGTTCACCACAATTATTTTCATCATTGTTTTAGGGATATTGGTGCTTGTGCATGAGTTCGGGCATTTTTATGTTGCCAAAAAAGCCGGGATGAAAGTTGAGGAGTTCGGCTTTGGGTTTCCGCCTAGGATTTTCGGAATAAAAAGAGGGGAGACAATTTACTCGATTAATTGGATTCCTTTTGGAGGTTTTGTAAAAATTTACGGCGAAAACGGCGAAAATGAAAATGATCCAAGAAGTTTTGCTTCGAAATCTGCCGGTTCGAAAGCTAAAGTTATAGTTGCCGGCGTGATAATGAATTTTCTTTTGGCCGTAATCTTTTTAAGTTTTGCTAATACTTTTGGCTTAAGAATAGGCTTAATTGATGATGCGACAATTGCCAGAGACATTAAAATCCAGGTAATTCAGGTGTCGTCGGATTCTCCGGCCGAGGCCGCCGGCCTGAAAACTTTTGATGAAATCATAAAAATTAAAAAAGGTAATGATGCAGTCAGCCCGATGCAAGTTGAGGAAGTCCAGAACTTTATAAAAAAATACGGCGGAGAGGAAATAACCATGACTATTAAAAGAAACGGCGGAGAAATTGATTTAAAATTAACTCCAAGGCAAAATCCACCGGCCGGACAGGGAGCAATTGGCATTAATCTAGCCAAAACAGGAATAGTCTTTTTTCCATGGTATGAGGCAATTTGGAGAGGAATTCGTGATACGGTCATAATGACCGCGAATATCACCATTGCATTGGGTCTATTTTTTAAAAATATTTTTATTGATTCCAGTTTGAATGGAGATGTTTCCGGCCCGATTGGAATTGCTGTGATTACCGGCCAGGCTGCCAGCCTTGGCTTTAATTATTTGCTTCAGTTTGTAGCTTTGCTTTCAATAAACTTGGCGGTCTTGAATATTATGCCGTTTCCTGCTCTGGATGGCGGAAGATTACTTTTTATTGGGATTGAAAAATTAAAAGGTTCTCCAGTGCCTAAAAAAATTGAAGGCTTTGTTAATGCGGCCGGATTTGTCTTTTTGATTGCTTTGATGATTTGGATTACAGTTAAAGATGTGTCTAGATTTTTCTAAATGAAGCTGTCAAAATTATTTACCAAAACTCTTCGTGAAGCGCCCAAGGATGAAGAAAGCATAAATGCGAAATTGTTAATTCGGGGCGGTTTTATTTTCAAAAATTCTGCAGGCATTTACACTTTTTTGCCTCTTGGCTGGCGGGTAATTGAAAAGTTGGCAAGGATTGTGCGGGAAGAAATAAATACAATTGGCGGAGAAGAACTTTTTATGCCGGCTTTGGTGGAGAAGAAGTACTGGGAAGCAACCGGCAGATGGGATGTTGAAATCGGTTTTGAAGCAAAAGGCAAAAAAGAAAAAAATTCCGCTTTTGTTCTTGGCTGGTCTCATGAAGATATTTTGACTTCAATGGCCGCCAAATTTATAAGTTCTTACAAAGATCTGCCCCGGGCGGTTTACCAGATTCAGACCAAATTCAGAAATGAATCAAGAGCCAAGTCAGGTCTTTTGCGGGGGCGGGAGTTTTTGATGAAGGATTTATACAGTTTTCATGAATCAGAGAATGATCTTTTTCGATATTATGACTTAGTTAAAAGGGCGTATTTTAGAATTTTCAACCGTTCTGGCTTGGAAGTAATTTATACTCTTGCGGCTGGCGGAGTGTTTACAATAAGCGATACTCATGAATTTCAGGCTTTGTCTTCAGTCGGCGAAGATAAGATTTTTGTTTGTTCAAAATGCCACTATGCGGAGAATTCAGAAATGTCAAAATTAAAAGACGGCGACAAGTGTCCAAAGTGTGGCGCCGAAATTCAGGGAAAAAAATCGATTGAAGTCGGCAATATTTTTCCTCTCGGCACAAAGTATTCTGAAGCTTTCGACCTGAAATATTCGGATAAAGACGGAAACCAGAAACATGTGGTGATGGGTTCTTACGGAATTGGCATTAGCCGTCTGATGGGAACTATTGTCGAAGTCCATAATGACGGAATGGGAATTCTCTGGCCGGAAGATGTGGCACCTTTCAAAGTTCATTTGATTGTTTTGGATCATAGAAATCAAGAAGCTGATAAAATTTATGAAGATTTAGAAAAATCAGGAGCAGAAGTTTTATATGATGACAGAGTTGAACAAAGCGCCGGTGAAAAATTTGCCGATGCTGATTTGATCGGTTGCCCAATTAGAATAGTAGTTAGCAAAAAAACTTTGGAAAAAGACTCGGCCGAGATAAAATTAAGAGGACAACAAAAAACCGGACTTGTTAAGTTGATTAATTTAGCCGATAAAATATAGATTAGAATTTATATAGATGTTAGATAAACTCTTTGGGGCGTTTTCAAAAGATATCGGCATAGATTTGGGTACAGCAAATACTCTTATTTATGTTAAGGGACGCGGAATTGTAATAAACGAGCCGTCAGTTGTGGCGGTTAATAGAAAAACCGGTCAGATTATTGCTATCGGGGCTGAAGCTCAGAAAATGGTTGGCAAGACACCGGGATACATTATGGCTTCACGGCCTCTCGTTGCTGGGGTTGTTTCTGATTTTGAAGTGACGGAACAGATGCTTAAATATTTCATTGACCGGATTCATAAAGAATCATTTACTTTGGTGCCGCGTCCCAGGGTAGTCATCGGAATTCCTTCGGGTGTGACCGAAGTTGAGAGGAGAGCAGTTGAAGATGCAACTTTTAATGCCGGTGCCAGAGAGGTTTATTTAATTGAGGAGCCGATGGCCGCCGCCATCGGTGCAAGGCTGCCGATTCATGATCCTAAAGCTAATCTAATAGTCGATATCGGCGGCGGGACAACTGAAGTGGCAGTAATCAGCCTTGGCGGAGTGGTGGCTTCTCAGAGTTTGAGAATCGCCGGAGACAAGCTGAATGAAGACATTATTCAATATCTGAAGGATGAACACCGACTTTTGATCGGGGAGCGCTCGGCTGAAGAAGTAAAAATTACAATTGGTTCAGTCTGGCCTCAAAGCGAGGAGCTTGAAATGGAAGTGAGCGGCCGCGACATCGTTACCGGCCTGCCTAAAGAGATGAAAATTATTTCGTCTGATATCAGAAAAGCGTTGATGCGTTCAACTAGGACGATAATCAACGCCATTAAGGATACGATCGAAGAAACCCCGCCCGAACTGATTTCCGATTTAATCAAAAAATCAATTCATTTAGCCGGCGGCGGCAGTCTCCTTAAAGGATTTGATGTTTTGCTATCTCATGAAACTAAACTGCCGGTAAAGATAATTGACGATCCGTTAACTGCCGTAGTAAGGGGTTGCGGCGTTGTCTTAGAGGACATTGATAAATTAAGAGACATTTTAGTCAATTCTGACAAAGAGCCAGATTTTAAGTAGAATATTGCATGAGAGATTATAGAATTTTTATAGATCATGACAACTTGGAGCCAGAAGAGTTGCTTTTAGAAGCAGTGTCCCCTGATTCCAGAATTGAGAGACCGTTAAAATCAGAATTTTTTATAGCTTTTTATTTCAGTATTTTAGTTGTTTTGGCAATTTTTGCGGCAACAGGTTTTAAATTAAGCATACTAGACAATGATTATTTTACTGCCTTGGCCGTCAAGAACCAGTTTATTAATATTCCGATTTCTCCTCCTCGTGGACTAACTTACTCCCGGGAGGGGACAATTTTAGCGGAAAATAGGGAAACTTATGGACTTTGGCTTCTTCCTTTTAGATTAACGATTAACGAAAAAGAAGAAATTATTGTCAGACTTTCAGAAATTTTAAATCTGTCAATTGAAAATCTAACCGGTTTAATAGAAAAAAATTCAGGGAAGGCTTCTTTTTTGATAGAATCGGATATCAGCGAAGAAAAAAAAGAAAAAATTTCCTCTTTGGGTTCATTGGCTTTGGTTATTGCTAAAAATAACACCCGGGTTTACCCGGATGGTAAATCATTTTCCCATTTGCTTGGTTATGTAAATTTAGTCAATGAAAATGATTTAAGCAAAGATAGTTTTTATCAAACTAACGATCAGATCGGCCGTTTCGGGCTTGAAAGCTACTATGAAAGTTATCTGCGGGGCAAGCGGGGAGAGATTCTTATAAATAGGTTTAGTGATGGAATGCAAGAATTAGAGCCGCATAAAGGAAACAGTTTAGTCTTGAACATTAATTCAAAATTACAAAAAGATATTTATTCTGAACTTGAAAATGGATTAAGGCAGATTGGCCGCGAAGTGGCTGTCGCGGTGGCTCAAGATCCAAGGGACGGCCGAATTCTTTCTTTAATCAGCCTTCCTTCTTTTAATAATAATAGTTTTGTCAGAGGTTTGACTTTGGAAGAATTTAAGGTATTTTTTGAAAATAAAAAAGATCCGCTTTTGAATAGGGTTATTTCCGGACGTTTTTCACCGGGTTCGACGATAAAGCCATTGATTGCTTTGGCCGCCTTAGAAGAAGGAGTAATCAACCCGTCCCAAAAAATAAATGCACCGGGTTTCATTACTATAACTAATCCTTATAATCCGGAAATAGTTTATACTTTCCGAGACTGGAAAAATCATGGCTTGGTTAATATGAGAGAAGCGATTGCCAATTCTTCGGACATTTATTTTTATACTGTCGGCGGAGGATTTTATGACATTAAAGGGCTTGGCATCGAAAGAATTGCCCGTTATTTGAAGATGTTCAAAGTGGATTCGATTTTAGGGATTGATTTGGGGGGCGAAGCGGCCGGATTTGTTCCGGATCCGGAATGGAAAAGGCAAAATAGGGGCGAAATTTGGTATCAAGGCGATACTTTTAATGTATCGATCGGCCAAGGAGATTTATTGATTACTCCTCTTTGGCTGACTTCTTATATTGCCGCCATTGGGAATAATGGTTTTTTATATAAGCCTTTTATTGTAGATAAGATTTTGAATGAAGAGGGAAATATCATTAAAACTTTTGGCCCAGAAGTTTTAGCCAGTTTTAATTTCAATGAAGAGAATTTAAATGTTGTTAAGGAAGGAATGAAGCTTGTGGCTGAAGTCGGAACGGCTAAAGTTTTAGGTGATTTGCCTTTCAAAGTCGGGGCTAAAAGTGGAACAGCCGAAGTAGTCAAAGGCCAGAGCACCAGCTCTTGGATAACCGTTTTCGCTCCCTATGATAATCCACAGATTGCATTGACGATAATGATGGAATCTGGTAAAGAAGGAAGTTATATACCCCATCAGATTGCTTATCGGGTATTAGAAAATTATTTTAAATAATTATAAATATGTATCTAAGTTCAGAAGGATTGAAGAGACTCAAGGAGGAGTTAGAAAAGAAAAAAGGTTCTCGCGCTGAAATTGCCCAAAAGATTCAAGAGGCGAAAGCTCTTGGCGATTTGTCTGAAAATGCCGAGTATCAGGAAGCACTAGCAACACAATCTTTTAATGAAGGCCGGATTATAGAATTGGAGGAAATTTTAAGGCAGGCTCAGGTTATTTCGGAAAGGACGAATCATAAACATGAGGCTGTTGAAATCAGCGCTCAAGTAAAAGTAGAGTCAAAATTCGGGAATCAGCAATTTACCATTGTCGGTTCTTCAGAGGCTGATCCGATAAAAGGCTTTATTTCAAATGAATCTCCGTTAGGCCGGGCTTTTATAGGGCGGAAAAGCGGCCAGGAAGTGGAAGTGGAAACTCCAAAAGGCAAAGTTAAGTATAAGATTTTAGATATTCTATAATTTTTGCTATTCTTTAATTAATGGCTCTTGAAGAAATTAGAAAAGCGAAACTAGAAAAACTAGAAAATATTAAGAAAGCAGGCATTGATCCGTATCCGGCGGAGAGTTTTCGTTCTCATAGAGTTTCAGAGGCTTTAGAGAATTTCGATCAATTATCTGAATCTGGAGAAAAAATCATTCTTACGGGTCGTTTAATGTCTTTAAGAGAGCATGGCAGTTCGACTTTTGGCGACTTAAAGGATGAAAGCGACAAAATACAGCTTTTTCTAAAAAAAGACATAGTAGGGGATAAAGACTATGATTTTTTTGTTGAAAATTTTGATATTGGCGATTTTATCGAGGCAAACGGTGTTTTAATAAAAACAAAAGTCGGAGAGCAAACCCTTGAAATCCAAAGTTATCGAATGCTCACTAAGACTCTTTTACCTTTGCCCGAAAAATGGCATGGATTGCAAGATGTTGAAGAAAGATTTCGAAAAAGGCATCTGGATTTAATTTTTAATCAAGAAGCCAAAGAAAAATTTAAATTAAGGTTTAAAATAATTCAAAGGATAAGAGAGTATTTTTTGAAAGCCGGAGCGATTGAGGTGGAAACCCCGATATTACAGATTATTCCGGGCGGGGCTTTAGCCAAACCTTTTAAAACACACCTGAATACTTTAGATTTAGATCTATATCTTCGGGTTGCCCCGGAACTATTTTTAAAACGCCTATTAATCGGCGGTTTTGAAAAAGTTTTTGAAATCGGCCGGAATTTCAGGAATGAAGGGATTGACCGAGATCATAATCCGGAATTCACTATGCTCGAGGCCTATTTTGCCTACAAAGATTATAATTGGCTGATGGAATTTACGGAGGATCTTTTTATTTATTTAAACAAAGATTTTAAAAAACCATTTAAGAGAGAAAAGTTTATTGAATTATTAAAAAAAGAAACGGGGTTAGATTATGATAATGATACTGAAAAAGATTTTAAAAAATTTGCTGAAAAATCTGGCATAAAAGTTGAAAAAGAAATGACCAAAGCGAATTTAGCCGACGAGATTTTTAAAAAACTAATCAAGCCAAAACTTATAAATCCGACTTTTGTAATTGATCATCCGGTTGATCTATCCCCTTTGGCTAAAAAAATAAGCGACAAAAATGTTGCTCGGTTCCAATTAATTGCGGGTGGTTTTGAATTGACTAATGCGTTTTCGGAACTTAACGATCCGATTGATCAGAAAGAGCGTTTTGAAGAGCAGAAAAAATTAAAAGGCGATGAAGTCCATCCTTATGACAAGGATTTCTTGGAAGCGTTGGAATACGGAATGCCACCGGCTGCCGGGATTGGCATTGGTATCGATAGGTTAGTTATGTTTTTGACTAATTCAGCCAATTTAAAAGAAATAATATTTTTTCCAATAATGAAGCCCCGCGACGGTTAATATGAACTGTTTCATATTTAAAATATGTTAGATATTAAACTCATCCGCCGAAATCCGGAATTAATCAAAGAGGGTCTCAAAAAGAGGAATTTTGACATTGGATTAGTCGATAAAGTTTTAGAACTCGACGAAAGGAGGAGGCATGTCTTGAAAGAATTGGAAAATGAAAGAGCCGAAATAAATAAAAAGTCAAAGGGAATGCCGTCTCCGGCGGAAATAGAAAATCTTAAAAAAGTTAAAGAGAAAATTAAAATACTCGAAAACGAGCTAGGGCTTATTGAAAAGGATTTTAATGCGGCCATGTATTATTTGCCGAATTTGCCTTTGCCTGATGTGCCTGTCGGAAAAAACGAAAAAGACAATAAAGTTTTATACGAAGTTGGTAAAAAACCGAAATTCAATTTTGAGCCGAAGAAACACTATGAGATAGGGGAATCGCTTGACATCATCGACACCCAGCGGGCAGCCAAGGTCTCCGGCTCGCGATTCGGCTATTTAAAAGGCCAAGCCGCGCTTTTGGAGTTTGCCTTGATAAATTTCGCTTTAAAAAAACTTGTTAAAAAAGGTTTTATCCCGATCATTCCGCCGGTTTTAATAAAAGAAGAAATGATGAAAGGAATGGGTTATATTGATACTGAAGTTGATCGGGAAGAAAGATATTTTTTTGAAAAAGATAAGCAGTATTTAGTCGGTACCTCCGAACAAACAGTTGGGCCGATGCATTCAGGCGAGATTTTTGAAAAAAAAGATTTGCCGTTAAGATACATTTCATTTTCTTCTTGTTTCAGGCGCGAAGCCGGCAGTTACGGAAAAGATGTCCGGGGAGTAATGCGGGTTCATCAATTTAACAAATTAGAGATGTTTTCATATTCAAAACCGGAAGATTCCGTATCTGAGCACAAATTATTTTTGGCCATCGAAGAAGAACTAATGAAAGAATTAGCTTTGCCTTATAGGGTTATTCATCTTTCAACCGGAGATTTAGCCAGGCCTTCGGCCTCAACTTTTGACATTGAAACCTGGCTTCCTGGACTTGGTGAGTACAAAGAAACTCACTCGGTTTCAAATACCACTGACTTTCAGTCGCGGCGATTAAATATAAGGATGAGAAGTAAAAATGGAGAATTGGAATTTGTTCATATGCTGAACGGGACGGTCTTTTCTGAAAGACCTATCCTGGCCATTCTCGAAAATTATCAGCAAAAAGACGGTTCAATAAAGATTCCAAAAGCTTTAAAAAAATATATGTAATTATGTATGGCTATCGCGACACTTTAAAAGAAAAACGGAAAAGGCGAAAAGTAAGGATCGCCTTTTTGATTATTTCTTCCTTAACCGCTTTACTTATATTTATCGCTTATGCTTTATTTTTTTCAGGATGGTTTTCAGTAAAACAAATCCAAATCAATGGATATGAAGAAATCTCCGAAGCAGAGATAAAAAATTTAATAGATGGCTATTTGAATAAAAAATATTTATTAAATTACATTAAGCCATTTTCTAATATTATGTTTGCAAACTCAGAAACTATTGAAGAATTTCTTCAGGAGATTTTTCCGATAATAGAAAAAGTTAATGTAGATAAGCAATTATTAACCAAGAATCTAATAATTGAGTTGAATGAAAGGGAAGCTATTGGAATTTGGTGTAAAAGTGAAAGTGATAAGTGTTTTTATTTCGATAGAGAAGGGATTATGTTCAAATCGGCGCTTAGGTTTTCCGGGGAGATTTTTTTAGTCATAGAAGATGCCCGGGGCAGAGATTTTAATCTGACCGATACTTTTGATGACAAAGAACTTTTTAAAAAAATAAGTTTAACAAAGAATATTTTAGATGAGTTGAAACTCATCGGCTATTCTAATTTTTTTCTGCCGAAAGGTTCGTTTGATTTTTGGGTGAAGACAAAGGAGGGATGGTATATTTATATGGATAAAGAAAACGACGTCCGGACCCAGCTTGTGGCCTTAAAGAAATTTTTGGAAGAAAAAATTTCAGCTGGCCGCCGCCAGAACCTCCAATACATTGATCTTCGGGTGAATAACCGGATTTATTATAAATAGAAACCTTACTAGAATTGCCGATACAATCAGGGTACCTCCGCCGTAGATTGTGTCTTGCGGCAATTCTTCATAAAGATACCGGCCATTTACAAGATACTTCCCAATTCAGAAATTGATATCGCGAGCCGGTTTCTTTAGTTTTTAAGAAATTAGCCATACCCCGAGCTAGAACTTCCACACCCAGATAGAATTTCCGATTACGGCTACGGGTTCAAAGCGCTGGAGCCAGATATAGCTTTTTTCTGGATTTTCACGGCTACCCATAAAGAAAGTGGCAGAAACAGCTAAATATCCGCCACCGGTTTTATTAATAAAATCTTGCGCGTTTTTGTATTGTCCGGCCGTGAGCCATTTAACTTTTGCCCTCAAATAATAAACAGGGTCAGACCAGCCAAAATAATCTAAATGAATTTTATCTATCTTATTTTTTTCCACCCATTGACTTAAACGTTTTAAATCTTGCCCCCAGTCTAAATTCGAATCAACTACATAGCGGTATCCGCCCGAAGCTCCGCCAGCCAGCTGATTAAAATAAGTTAAATAATAAGGCCAGACGCGGAGATTTTCTGCCATATACCAACCAAATAGAATGGTAAGCAGTAAATAGTAAACGGTAAGGGATTTTTTAGATTTTTGTTTTATAAAATTTTTAATTCTTGATAATTGACCGCTCACTAAAATAATGGCGAACGGATAAGTCGGCAAAAGATGCCTGACGCCGATATTCAAATTGCTTTTAATGCTCGTCGTCCAATAAATCGCAAGCCATAAAAGCATCGCGAACTCTACGAAGTGATTTTTTAAAAACCATTTTATGTTTGATCCTAAATTTCTAATGCTGGATGGTTTTTTAACCTGCCAGCCCAAATAAGCTAAAGAAAAAACAACAAGTATCCACCAAGCCAAAGGTTCTTTTAAAGCATAAACAATCGGGAAATAAAATCGCCATCCTGCCCCTGAAACTTCTCCCAAGAAATAGGTCGTGTTTCCGCCGACAGCCCTTTGTCCAACCATTAAAAGCCCTAAAACATATTCGCTTAGACCTCTGACAATCGGTTTATCAGCCATAAATGCAGTTAAATCAGCTAAAGTGCGGTTGCCAAACGAACCTAGAATGAATTCGGTATCAGCTCTTTGGCGCTCGGGCGGATAATTTAAGGTAAAAACAGAATAAACCGGCCATATGACAAAGGCGAAGCCGATAATAAAAATTAAAATAGTGCCAAGCAGTTTATTTTTATTTTTTACCAAGGCGAGCACCAAAAAATAGGGGATAATAAGAAAAGTTGAAAATTTGGTTAATATGGCGATGCCAAAAGCGAGACCGGCGAGCCAAGTATTTTTTTTTGTCGGCGATTCGAGATATTTGATGAAAAAGAAGGTTGCCAAAAGAATTCCAAAGAGAGCCGGTACGTCAGTGGTTACAAAACGGGAATGGGCGAGTATCGTCGGTGAAAGAGAAAATAGGGCTAAAGCCGTCAGTGCAGCAAACTGCCCATATAATTTTTTTGTCCATTTATAAATTAAGACCGCGGCTAAAACAAAAAATAAAAGCACTGGGAATTTAACAACTTTAGTTATTAAATCCGCATTATTGTTTGACTGGAAAATCAAAAATCTTCCAAAATCCCACTGGCCGTTAATGTCCTGAAGCCAAAACTTACTTTGAAAGGCGTCTTGGGTTAAATTAAGAAAAAGAAGAGGGAAAGTTGCCAATGCTTTAGCAAGGGGGGGGTGTTCTGGATTCAGCCGATAATCTAAGGCTTTGACATAGCTATATCCAGAACCGACATGGGGTATTTCATCGACAATCAAAGAATCGTTCCAAAAACTGGAAACAGCCAGTATGAGGCTTATAGCTATGATTCCGATTGGTATTAATTTTGTTCTCATTTCATCATCGGCAAAATTATTGCGTTTTTTTCAGTAATGAATCTTTTCTCATCCGGCAAAATATAAAATAGATTTTTTTCTTTTTGTTTTTTTTCAGTATAAGTCTCAGTGATAAACATCACAGTTTGGGCTGGCATTGGGATTCCATTAACCAAAGTTTCTGATGCATTCACAAGCACATATTTCGGCAGTTCTTTCGGCAGTTGATTTATTTGTCTGCCTAATTCAACAAAATCAGCGGTAAAAGCGCCTTGGACTTCCGGTCTTTTGGCCCACTTGTTGAAATACTTGTCATATTCGGCAATCCCAATTGCAAGCATTAGAATTATTAAAGCCACTCCGACGATAAATCTGGCCTCATGTTCTTTTTGATAAGGCGATTCCAAGGGATGAATATCTTTTTCGCGATACCAATGGATTAAAGTTTCAAAAAACCACCAAGTACCTTCAGCCGCAAAAATCATTACTACCGGCAAGACGCCGATTGAACGCAACGCATGAGGAATCCCTTCCCAAGTTAAGAAAGAAGGAGCGAGCATTATAAAAAACCAGCTTAATAATAAAATATGCGAAGTGGCTGGATGGCCGTGTTTTCTTATTTTTTTGAACATTTTTGATATGCTTTTCAGTAAGCCGATTACAAAAAATACTCCAACCGGCCAAAAAAGCAAAGGCTCGCCGCTAAAATTATGCCGCCAATTAAAATCACCGGTGAAATTAAATGAAGCTAAGGTCAGACCCAGGCTTTTTAAAAAGTTTTTTATCGGTTCTTCGGTTTCAAATATTGATACTTGCCCTCCACGGCCTAAAAAGTCAGTCGGGTTTTGCCAGAAATAGAATAAAAGCGGCAAAGCAACTAAAAAGGCGGCTAAGAAAAACAAAGCGAAGCGTCTGATAAATTCATTTCTCAAATGAAGATATTTTTCGTGATTATAATCTCTTTTAATGCTTAACCAATAAGCAAGAAGCAAAAGCATGACTATAAAAGGCACAAAACGAAAAGCAATATAGGTATGAAGTCCAAGACCGAAGAATACTCCGCTTAACGCAAAATCACCGAAACGGAAGTCCTTTAATCCATGCCACAAAAAGTAAAATCCCCAAACCATTAAGAAGGGGATCATTATCGCCCGGAAGCCAATTCGAGAAAAGTTAACATGCCAGAATGAAATGGCCAAATAAAAGCTGGCAAGAGAAGCAATTTGCCAATTAAAAAGAATTCTTGCTAAAAAGTACAGTCCTAAAACTGTCAAAAATCCGAATATTGCCGAAACAATTCTTAAGGCCCAAGGTTCTGCGCCAAAAACTTTTAAAGACAAAGCCTGTATATTTATAAAAAGGCCTTCGCGGCCATTATTTTCCGGATAGAAAATTTTAAAATCTCCGGTTTCCAGCGCTTCCAAGGCATTATTCCCATTCATTGCTTCGTCCGGATAAAGTCCGGACGGAATTGATTGAATATGCTGAAACCTGAAAATAAAAGCAATGAATAAAATTACAATTAAAATCCATTTCTCTTTGCCCCTCATAGTGATACAATATAAATCTGAATTCATATAATAATTTCGCTCGGTTGAAGTGAATAAACGATTATTCACTTCCCCCTCGCTTATTATTATAATAATACAATGTTTGAGATTATATTCACAGCTTTCCTGTTGATTTTTATCCTCTGGGTTTTATTTTCTCACCATAAAACAACCGAAAAGAAAGCTAGAGCGATTAATATGTCGTTTTTTTTAATTAAGTCGATTGACGAATTTATCCAAGAAGCAGACTTGATAAATGTTTTTAGAAAGATGCATTTGGAAGGCTGGAATCGTCTTTTGTACGGAGATCCGTATATCAGCCTTGAGAAAATAATAAAAAATGGCATAGCCAAGTATTACATTGCCATTCCTAAAAAATATGAAGAAATTTTGGAACAAAATTCCCATGTTTCAAAAACTGATGGGATGATTTTGCCTGAAGGCAAATACTATGCGGCCGTTTATTTGCATAAAAATCAGTCGTCGATTAAATTCAGCGATTTAAAGCTTCACGAAGAAGAGGGGATAGTTTTACAGATTTTAGCCCGTCATATTCATGACGGCATCAGTCATTTTGAATCGAATGTTCGAGTTTTGGCTTGGGCCGAATCGCTAACCAGAGCCCAAAAAATCTTAAATCTCGAAAGAGTTAAAAGAAGAGTTAATAACAGAATTGTGTTTGACTTTTTTTCAAGGATTTTTGAAAATAGTAAGAGGGTCAAAGTTTCATTTGGGGAATTAAAAAACTTTCTGATAAATAAATTTACCTATTAACAGCAATTCGACGAGTATGAAATTTTCCAAAAAAGACTTAATCTTTAGTTTGATTACCGGTTTTTACACCGGTTTTATCACTTGGAGGATTTTTAATTTTCTCGGAGTGCCCGGATTCGATGGCTTTTCCTACTTTTGGCTTTTGGCCTTTATCCCGTTTCTTTGGGTTTTAGGGGTGAATCTGGGTTATTTTTTAGGTCGGTGGCTAGGTTTTTTCAACCAGTTCGGAAAATTTTCCGCCATCGGATTCACCAATGCGGCGGTTGATTTCGGGATTTTAAATTTATTGATTTTTTACTCCGGCGCATCGGCCGGAATTTTATTCTCCGTGTTTAAAGGCATTTCTTTCACTGCCGCGGCCACTCATGGCTATTTTTGGAATAAATACTGGACATTCGAGGCTGTTAAAACCGATGTAAGCGGACAAGAGTTTTTCAAATTTTTCAGCGTTTCCGTATTAGCCGGCTTGATTAATGTTTTAATCGCTTCGATCGTGGTGAATCTCGTCGGCCCTCAATTAGGCCTTTCGGGCGAGGCCTGGGCCAATCTCGGGGCCGTGGCCGGTTCGGCCGTGGCCCTTATCGCCAGCTTCGCCGGTTTCAGGATGTTTGTTTTTAAAAAATAAGTCTGTTAATATCTCTATTAATGGACTTGGCTCTGTACCGTAAATATCGTCCAAAATCATTCAAGGAAGTCGTTGGTCAGGAGCATATAGTGAAATCGCTTCAAGGAGCTTTAGAGCTTGGCAAAATAAGCCATGCTTATTTGTTTATCGGGCCGCGGGGAACCGGAAAAACGACAATGGCCCGGCTTTTGGCCAAGACTTTGAATTGTGAAAAAAAAGATGCGAACGGAAAAGAGCCTTGCAATATTTGTTTCATCTGCAAAGAATTCAATGAAGGCCGGAATCTCGATTTGACTGAAATAGACGCCGCTTCAAATAGGGGAATAGACGAAATAAGAAATTTAAGGGAATCGGTCAGATTCGGGCCGACTCACTCTTATTACAAAGTTTACATAATTGACGAGGTTCATCAGCTTACTGATGCCGCTTTTAATGCTTTACTGAAAACACTTGAAGAGCCACCAAGCCACGCCATATTTATTTTGGCAAGCACTGAGCCTCAGAAAATACCGGAAACAATCTCCAGCCGCACCCAGCAATTCAATTTTCGCAACTTGACTCAAAGCCAGATTTTGGAAAAATTAAACAGAGTAGCTAAAGCCGAGAAGCTGAATATTGATGATGATGGACTTAAGGTTGTGGCTTTATCGGGCCATGGTTCTTTGCGTGATGCCGAAAGCAATTTAGGTAAATTAATCAGCTTCGGAAGTAAAAAAATAACTTTGGCTGAGGTAGAGGATTTACTTGGGTTTATTCCATTGAAATCGTTTTATGATTTTACCGGGCTTTTGATTTTAGGAAAACGAGAAGAGGCAGTGAGTTTTATAAGCAATCTTTATGATCAGGGGCTAGATTTGGAAGAATTTTCTAAGTCGTTTATTGATTACCTAAGAAAGCTTTTGATTTCAAATTTGAATCCCGCGACTTTGATTAATTTTGCAGGGTATAATCAAGAAGAGACAAGGCTGGTTTTAAGCCAGGCGAAAATTTTAACAAAAGAGCAGATAGTGCGGCTGGTTAAGATTTTTATGAGGGCGAAAGAAGAAATGAGAATCTCGCCGATTCAGCAATTGCCGTTGGAACTGGCGGTGTTGGAGTATTTTGAAAATTGAAACAAATTTAAGATTGATTAAAGAGAGAAAATAATCTATAATTTGGATGTTTTGCCGGGTGGTGAAATGGGTCAAAGTGCCTTGATTTGGCACTTTGGCGAAGCCTTCGCGGAAAATTGCGGGGTCGTCTAATGGTAGGACTGCTCCCTTTGAAGGAGTCTATGAACGTTCGAATCGTTCCCCCGCAGCCACCGAGGGTTTGTCAAAGAGTTAGAAGTCGCCTCGCTTCGCTCGGCGACCAAATCATAAGGAGAATTGGGCTTAAAAATCAGTTGGCGATTCTGAAGAATATGGTTCGAGCCGATATTTTTAAGAAATGAAGTCATTTGAGAATAATTATCTGAACCAAGCAAAGTATTGGCCTTATTCAACGATAAAACGAACTCTCTGGCCGGTTCGAGCCAAGATAAGCCCTTTTGTTCAAAATCTTTGATTTTGTCTTGTAGCTCGATTTTCAAGTTGAGAATTTTTTGTTTCTTGAGCGAATATTCATCTTGTGAAAGTCCTTTGGCGAGATAAAGGTCTAATAAGTTCTCGAGTTTTGCCTCAACCTCACTTAATTCTTCCTTAAGATTTTGAACACTAATTTTGGCTTGTTCTTTTGCCGAGTTCTCATCTTTCTCTAATTCTGCCAAAACTTTTTCCATATCTTGGCTCGATAAAGAAACTTTTTGAAGAAAAGATTGGATTTGTTCTGTAAGCGCTTCTTCTCGTAGGTATCTTTCAGGACAAGACCCTTTTTTCTTCGTGCAACGATAGTAATGGTGGCCTTTTTTAATTTCAGCGGTTATTGAGCAACCACAAGAATAGCACTTCATTAAACCAAGAAAAAGAAATCTATTCCTCGTTGTTTTCTTCCTCGGCTTACCTTTTTCTTTCATTATCTCCTGAACCTTATCAAAAAGCTTCTTTGAGATAATTGGCTCGTGAGTTCCTTCAAAAAATTCTCCATTAAGATATATCAGACCATAATAAAATGGTTTTTTGAGAATATATTGGATATTGCTATAGGTCAAAACATTGCCGTTTCTGCTTCTTAGCCCAATTTTTTCGGCAGTCTGCCCCATCTCTACAAGATTGTAATTCCCGGTCGCGTATAACTCAAAAAGTTTTTTGATAAACTGTGCTCTATTAGGATCCAAAACCATTTTATGAGTTATCAGGTCGTTAAGATAACCTGTTGGTGCGACTCCTACCATTTCTCCTCGGCGAATTTTTTGTCTTAATCCTCTTTTTACATTTTCTGAAAGATTATCTACATAGTATTTGCTTTGACCGAAAGCAATTTGAAGCATAAATTTTCCTTGTGGTGTAGCTTCAAACCAAAAAGTCGGAAATTTTAATGACCTGATAACCTCTTTATCTATAAGGTAGATAATCTTTCCCCCGTCTATTGAATTACGAGCTAATCTATCCGGATGCCAAGAAAGTATCCCATCTGCCTTTCCTGATTCTAGAAATGACAGCATTTCGGCGAACGAAGTTCGCCCAGGTTCTTTGGCAGTTTTTGCTTCCTGAAAGGAAGCGACAATTTCAAGTTTTTCTTTGGCGGCAAATTCTTTGAGCTCAACAAGTTGAGCTTCAATCGAAAGCACCTGACGATCATCCTCTTCACTACTTTTGCGAACATATATTACATATTTGTTTGTATTCATATATTTTTATTAAAATTTTCTTTTATTTCTGACTTCAGAATCGCCAACTGATTTTTAAGCCCAATTCTCCTTATGATTTGGTCGCCGAGCGAAGCGAGGCGACTTCTAACTCTTTGACAAACCCTCGGTGGCTGTGTATCTTGAAGATAGTCCGAACCCATTTAGCCGCCTTCGGCGGCGATGGCCAAAACTCTGAAAAATTGATTGGAAAATCTAAACCGCAATTCTGAATCAAAAAACTGCCAAAGAACCTGATAAAAATATCGGCTCGAACCATATAAATAAAAGAAAATTTTAATAACCTCATAAAATAGCCTAAAATAGGGCTTTTTTGTTGGTTTTTTGGCTCACTTGACAAGTCATATTGATAGGTGTATAGTATAGCTAGAGTCAGTAATGCTCTTTCACATTAACTCCGCTTGGCCGTGGAGAAAAGAAGGGAGGATAGAAAACAGATGACAACAGATCATCAGATTGATCTTGGAGCGATGCTCGACGCCGTTGTTGGAAAGAGCGGAACGCCCAGCCCGACAAAAGTCAAGTTGGACTGGACCGCGATTCCAGAAGTGCTTCGTACCAACATTGCACTTCAAAACATGGGCGAAGACGAGCGTTTGGAGTTCCTGAAGGTTTTGTTGGACCACTGGCGAGGAGCCTGGTACAACGCTTCCGATAGGGAAAGCCACATGGTTCAGCTTCGCAAGGTCTTCGGTGAGAACACGCATGAGGACATCGGTAGCAGGTTGCTTTACACCCTGACTGCCGATGGTCGCCAGTTCCGCTGCTGGAATGGGATTCCTGGTCGCATGACCAAGAATCACGTCGATAGCTGTGGAGCAAGTATGGTCCTTGAAGTGGTCGGAGAGCCAACAAGTATTAACAAATACATGTTTGCCATCCTTCCGCACGAGACCCGCTTGAACGTAGTTCAACTACCGAACGGCACCATGATCTACGGCTTCCATTTTTAGTTCCTTCCAGTTAGTTAATCCCTATCAGGGATCACTACTTCTTCTTAAGAGGTAGTGCGGTAGCTGGGCGAATCCCATTCGCTTCAAATCCAACCACAGCTCCCGTGAACGGTGCCCCTGCACGAAATCAGTCGAGATTAGCCACCTCGGCACCAATAAGGCAGGACGAGACCGCAAAACGAGCGTCGGAAAATATCCCGACGCTTTTTCTTTTTCATAATTCAAAGAACAAAGAATTTGCCGCCAAGACTGAAATTCGTTAGAATTTCAGTAATTCGAATGCCGCCAAAGAAAAACTTGAAATTGTCTGATTCAGAATTGCGGTTCAGATTTTCCAATTAATTTTTCAGAGTTTTAGCTACCGCCGCCGAAGGCGGCTAAATGGGTTCGGACTATCTTCAAGATACACAGCAGCCTTGTGAGAGTGACCGAGACCCTTATTGCCGATTCTGTTTTATATTCAGTAATTAAGTCCCTCCCAGTTCATACATTTCATACTTGTATGATTTTATGGTTTGTGATATCTTTTTAGTCATATGGTCAAGAAACACAAAGGCAAAAAGTTTTATGGAACGACTACTCTTGGCGAAAGGGGCCAGGTGGTTATTCCTTTGGAAGCCCGGAAAGCAATGAAAATCGACAAAAGCGAAAAACTTCTGGTTTTCGGCATAGGCCGGGATATACTGATTTTTTCAAAGGCCTCAAATCTCCGAAAAATGGTTTCTCATTTATCGGCTAAATTGAAAATCGTCAAAGATATTATTAAAAAATCCAGATAACTTTCCTTTTAACCCGAATGATTAAAAAACTTACTCGATTAATTTTAAAATACAGGATTACTTCCGGTTTTATAATTTTGGCCTTGGTCGTTGGTTCGTATTTTATTTTCAGAGGCGGCGATTCCGGTGAAGCCCGATATGTGCTGGCATCGGTTAAAAGAGGCGCCATAACGACTTCAATTTCCGGCACGGGCCAGGTTTCGGCGAGCGACCAGATTGAGGTCAAAGCCAAGGTCTCCGGCGATGTCATATACATCGGAGCCAGGAACGGTCAATTCGTCGGGTCCGGCGCGGTTTTGGTCCAGCTTGATCCAAGCATGGCCCAGAAAGCCGTTCGCGACGCCGAGCTCAACCTTGAAAGCGCCAAACTGGCTTTGGAAAAATTAAAGCAATCTACGGCTGATCCGGAAAAGATAAAAGAGGACGCTTTTAATACCGTCTCAAGCGCTTTTTTGGATTTGCCAATAGTAGTAAGCGGAGCCGAGACTATCATCAGCGGCAGCACTATAAATTCCCAGCAATCTAACAGCGGATATTACCAGAATTTTGTTGATAGTTATGGTTATGACCAGATGGCTGATTTGATCAGGAGAGCGGCAAACGACTATAATTCGGCCCGCTTTGAATATAACCGCACTTTTTTGGCTTATCAAAATACGAGCCGAAACGCCGACAGTCAGACCATCGCCGATCTATTGAATAAAACAATCGATGCTTCCAAAACGATTTCCCAGGCCATCAAGAGCGAGCAGAACGTACTGGATTATCTGATTGATTATACCGAAAGCAAAAATAAAATCCTGCCTTCCTTGGTGACCACCTATCGTTTGAATCTTCAAACCTACACCAACCAGGTCAATGGTCATCTTTTGAATATGATAAACATTCAAAACACGGTTAAAAACGCGCCGCTGGACATTGCTTCCCAAGAACTAGCTGTCAAACAGAGAGAGAACGCCCTTTTGGACGCCCAAGAAAATTTGGATGACTATTCTGTCCGGGCGCCGTTTGCCGGAGTGGCGGCTAAAATAAATGCTTTAAGGGGCGAGTCGATTTCTTCCGGGACAGTCGTGACGAATTTCATCACCAGCCAGCACATCGCCGAAATCTCGCTTAACGAGATCGATGTCGCTCAAATAAAAGCGGGGCAATCAGCAGATCTGACTTTTGACGCGGTCCCTGATTTGAAAATTCCCGGCCAAGTTACGGAAATAGACACGGTCGGGACTATTTCGCAAGGGGTGGTTTCTTACGCGGTTAAAGTCATTTTCGGTTCGGCTGATATCCGAATAAAACCGGCCATGACCGCTTCAGCCGACATTATTATTCAAACCAAGGGCAATGTCTTGGTCGTGCCAAGTTCGGCGGTTAAATCCCAAGGTAATATTCGGTATATTGAAATTGCCGAAGGCGAGACCGGAAATAACCGCGGAGTTTCGCTTTTCGAGCCGCCGCGACGCCAAAACATCCAGACAGGCATTTCAAACGACGATCTGACCGAAGTTATTTCAGGCCTGGCAGAAGGGGATGTCGTCGTGGCGAGGGTGATTCAGCCAAACGCAACAACTCAATCGACTCCGGCCGCGCAAAATCCTTTTTTCCGGGCGCCCGGAGGCGGCCAGAGATAAAACAATGATAGAGTGCAAAGGGATTTCCAAAGTTTATAAAAACGGCGAAATCGAGACCGCGGCTCTGAAGGACATTTCTTTTTCGGTCAAAAGCGGAGAGTTTGTCGCGGTCATGGGGCCGTCAGGGTCGGGTAAATCAACCTTGATGCATATTGTCGGATGTCTGGATACGCCAAGCGGCGGAGAATACATTTTGGATGGTCAGGATGTTTCAAAGCTTTCCGATGATGAACTGGCCGGTATTAGGAACCGCAAGATCGGCTTCGTTTTCCAGACCTTCAATCTTTTGCCCCGTTCATCGGTTTTGCGCAATGTGATCTTGCCGTTGATATATTCCGGCATGGACGAGGATGTTCGAATCCAGGCGGCTAAAGAAGCGCTTTTGGCCGTCGCTTTTCCGGAAAAATTCTGGCAGCATAATCCAAACCAGCTTTCGGGCGGAATGACCCAGAGAGTCGCGATTGCAAGAGCCCTGGTCAATAATCCATCCATTATTTTAGCCGATGAGCCGACCGGAAATCTGGACACTAAAACCGGCGAAATTGTTCTTGATACTTTTCAAAAGTTCCATGCCGGACAGAATCGAACAATTATTCTGATAACCCACGAACCATATGTGGCCGAACATGCCGAGAGAGTCATTAATATAAAAGACGGCAGGATTTTAAGCGACGAGAAAGTCAAGAACCGAAGATCGGCCAATAATCATCGATGAGCATATCAGATTTGTTCCAAGAAACATTTTCCGCATTGCTGGCCAATAAGATCAGGTCGGGCCTTACCGTTTTGGGAATAGTTATCGGCATTGCCTCGGTCATAGCGATGATATCCATCGGCCAGGGCGCGGCCAGCTCGATCCAGTCAAGCATCGAGGGTTTGGGTTCGAATCTCCTCACGGTTTATCCGGGAACGCTTCAGCCCGGCCGGGGTTTCGTTTCTTCAGGCCGGGGAGCGGCTCAGACCTTGGAGAACGACGATGCCGACGTTTTGAGGGAAATAAGCGGCATCGCTTACATTTCGCCGGAGTTCCAACAACGTTTTCAGATAGTTTCTCAAATCGGCAATAATACGAATTCTCTGGTTATCGGAGCAATGCCTGAATACGCTTCGGTCCATAATGTCGATATAGAAAACGGATTATTCATAAACGACCAGCATAACCGAAGCTTGGGCAGGGTGGCGGTTTTGGGCCCGACCGCAAGCCAGGATCTTTTCGGTGAAGAAGATCCGCTTGGAAAAACAATCCGCGTAAACAAGGTTAATTTTAAGGTGATCGGCATTTTAAAATCCAAGGGCGGTTCAGGCTTTTTTAACCCGGATGATGTCATTTTAATTCCTTTGGCCACCATGCAAAAAATATTGGCCGGAGCCGATTATCTTTCAACCATCGCCATTTCCGTGACTGACAACGATCAGATGCCTTTTGTTCAGGCCGAAGCCGCTTCTCTTTTAGTTTCTAAACATAAAGTTGATGCGGCCAATCCTGATTTTTCTATAATTTCACAATCGGATATCATTGGCACGCTTACCCAAGTGACCGATACCTTCACCATTTTTTTGGCTTCGATCGCCGGGATTTCGCTTTTGGTCGGCGGGATCGGGATTATGAACATGATGCTTACCACGGTGACCGAAAGGACGCGGGAAATAGGTCTTCGCAAATCCATCGGCGCCAAGAGAAAAGACATCAGCATGCAGTTTTTGGCCGAAGCCATCACTCTTACTTTGATAGGCGGAGTCATCGGCATATTACTGGGTTGGAGCATTTCTGTTTTAGTTTCTAATTTTGTCGGCATAGCCACCAAGGTTTCTTTCTTTTCGGTAGTCCTGGCTTTCGGAGTATCGGCCGGAATAGGGATTTTATTCGGATATTATCCGGCGAGAAGAGCTTCGAAATCAAACCCGATAGAAGCTCTGCGCTACGAATAAAAATTCTCTATGGGGTAGGCGCCGTTCACTACGGGACAGGTTTACCATTTGACCGAGACCCCCCTACTGCTACACTGAAAGCGCGCTAAAAACTCTTGAAAGACCCCGCTGTGGCGGGTTCTGAACCGAGGATGCCAGCCATAAAGTAGAATCGCATTTTTCTAAAAATGACGACCTAATTTTTGGAAAATAGAAAACGACCCGATCAGCAAGCTGACCAGGTCGTCGATTTTTGTCCACACTGCGTAGTGGACTTCACGGTGGTATTTCTACCACACCTGGGTTTTGCCCTCCCGCTGGAGGTCCCAAGCCGTGAACGTCGCTCCAACCTCGATCAGTCGCTTCACGACCGGCAGAAGTTGGGAGCTCGTCCCGCCATTGGCAATGAGTGTGTAGCTCTCACTGACAACAGGAACGAACGCGCTCACCGAGACGACTTCCACTCCAGCCGGCGGCTGAAGCTGGTCTCCGTCCCGGGAGATCACGAGCACACCCTGCTCGCTGGGGAATTCTCGACGCGCATCCGAGAGAATTCCTTCGGTGTTTCTTCCGAGAAAGGAGAGAATCATGTGAACCTCCTCGCCCTGTGGCGAGAGAATCTCCCGGAGCGGCATGCCCGCGGGGTCGTCCATCGCGCTCAGCGCGAGTAAAAGTCGTGAGGGTTTTGTTAATCCAGACCCTCAATCTGGGATGTAAGTGCGGAGACTACCAGCCCTCGCACTCGTTTGCCGGGACTTGCACCCAGCGAGCGTACAGCCCGCCGTAGTTTCCCTTCGTCCCTTCCCGGCGGACTCCGGCGACGGCAACGTACCATTTGCCGTTAACCTGGAGCAGGTTTCCCGCCTCGGGAGACTGTTCCAACCGGGCCCGAGGCCATGCCCCGAGCGGACCACTTTCTGATCCTGGCCGTGCGGCGATGGCCGCGATTTCTTCTTTTTTCATTTTTTCCTCCTCCCGCCTTTCAGCGAGAAAACGTGTTGGCTGGAAGCGGAATTGCCACCAGCTTGTAACCATCGCGCTCAGCGCGAGTATGCTTCTTAGGCAAAGCAACAAAGATTCAAAATTATGTTTAAATACTTATTGCTTCGCCCAAGAATTGAGAAAACTTAAGAATTTTAAAGAACTGTTCAACCTGTGTATTGTAGCATAGTAAGTACCTATTTGTCAAGCACAAAATCGGTACATTCAATCTGTTAGTGCAACACTTACAGTAGATTCGTTAAAGAAAGCTTCTAAAGGAGTAAGCCAGTTGAGCCGTTTCCTTGGCCTGACATTAAGAGCCTGTTCAACGGCTTTAACAACCTCATCGGGTATGATACGAAAATCAGTGCCTTTAGGGAAGTAGCATCTGACCAATCCATTGGTATTTTCATTAGTGCCTCGTTCCCAGGAATGGTATGGGTGAGTGAAAAAACAATTGGTCTTGGCGAGCCGCTCAATCTCCTGCCAGTTTTGATTCTCGGGCCCGTTGTCAAAGGTGATGGTGTATCGAGGCATATTTGAAAGTCTTTGAGCGACGATTCTTGTTGTAGATTCAGATGTTCTGTCTTTAAGTTTTGATAGAAGAACCAGGCCGCTTTTTCTTTCAACCAAAGAATTTAGACCAGGGGCGTTATCTTTGGAAGCAATCGAGTCACTTTCCCAGTCTCCCAATCTTGTTCTTTGGTCTACAATTAATGGTCTTTCTTCAATTGAAGGCCCTTTTGGTCTGAAAACTCTTTGAACCGTTCTCATTCCTTTCTGGCCTCTTCTTTTGTGTCTTCTCCTAAGATAGGGACGGAGGTCTTCAGAGCCGGGTTTTAAAGTTCCGCAGCCTTGCCGGTGAATCTGGGAGTAGATATATTGATAAATGGCTTCGTGAGAAATCTTTTCTCCAAGCTCAATCTTGATCCGGCCGCTGATTTGTTCCGGAGACCAGCCTTGTTTTAGATGGTCGATTACATAATCTCTGATTGTCTGATTCTTGAGCCGGTCTTTTCTGCCCCGGCTTCTTCTTTTAACCAGAGATTTTTCATGGGCGATTCTCGGAGTGTAGACTTGTCTCTCACCGGGGAAGCTTCTTCTAAGTTCTCGAGAGACAGAAGACGGAGAGCGGCTAAGAGCTTTGGCCATGCTTCGGATCGACCTTCTTTCCCACCACATCAATTGGATGATTTCTCGTTCTTCTACGGAAAAATGATGATATTGCATACACTTCTATCATACAGAAGTGTTGCACTTACTTGTTGAACTCACGTTGGCAATCGTCATTTTAGCCCTATAAATATAGGTTTTATAGGGCTATATTGAATGGTTCAATTCTTCCCATTTGGCCATTAGGATAAAGGGAGCAATCCCCGTCGTTTTATAATATTTCCTAAAAACGGCGGGGATTGTTGTGCGCGCCGGATTTCTTTTTCTCTTAATGAAAAGAGTATTTTTCTGCGGTGCTTTGCTTTGACAAGCAAGGCGGCGGGGCTGGCTTCCTTAGTCAGGATTCGTTTGGTAAAAAGTTCGGATTTTGTTCAAAAGGGACAGCCAACAAGGATAAGATTAAAACCCTTAAGCAAGCAGATAAAGTAATCCGCAAACTTTTCTTTCAAACAAAGGCAGAATATTCTAATTGGAAAGGAATGGCGCCCTGGAAAGTTGCTCACTATTCGCACAAAGGCTGGTTTATTACCCTTTTTATTATTAATACTGCCGGAATTTTAGAGATTCTTTATATCTATATTTTCAGTAAAAGGGCTAAGTAGTGGATTCTTAATCTGGAAAAAACTTCCAAAAACTCTTAAACTATCTGTAGCTTGTGGCTACAATAAAACAGAAAGAAAATAACAATAATTGGACTGATTCGATACCTCATATAAATCTAAGGCAGGTTTTATTCTATTTAATTACTCTGGTTGTTTTAGTTATTATTTATTTCAGGTTTTCCGAACTTAAACTAATTGGAGCAATTTTTGCAACTTCAAACCTTGGGTGGCTGGCGGCCATAATTTTAATCCAGCTTTTCGTCTATTATTTTCAGGCATTAAATTATCGCGATGTGTTAAGAATTAAAGACTTGGAGGTGAAACCCGGTGAGCTTTACCCGATGTCCTTCGTAGTCCAATTCCTAAATCAAGCCCTGCCTTCAGCCGGTCTATCGGGTCAAGTCTTTTTTATTCAGTATTTAAAAAAATATGGACTTGGCGTAGCTGAAGGAATGGGCCGCGCTTTTCTTGAGATAATGACTCTATGGATGGCTACAGGGTCGTTTTTTATCGCTTCTTCAATAATTGTCTTAAAAGGCGGAGCAATAGCCGATGTTCCTCAATTAAGATATGTAATTTATGCTTTTGCTTTTTTAGCCGTTATCGCCGTTTCTGTTTTCTTTTTAATTCAGAAACGGAAAAGAAGCGGTTTAGCCAGATGGGTGACTAATTGGCTTCATCGACATTTTGAAAGAAAAAGGAAATTTAAAGATAAAAATGTTATAGACCACAGCAAACATGTGGAAGTGATTTTTGATCAATTCAAAAGTTCTTTAAATTTCAAGATGCTGCAAAAAAAATCGAAAAGCTTCTGGATGGCCTTTTTCTGGCAGTGCATGATTATGTTTGCGCATATTACTACTTTTTATTTTATTTCTTTTGCCATCGGCCATCCCATAGGGTTTCGGTTGGCCTTCATTGTTTTTTCATTAGTAAAATTTATAAGTATGATCTCTTTCGTTCCTGGATCTCTGGGTATATTTGAAGGCAGTATGACTCTGATTCTAGTATCTTTTGGCGTAGCGGCCGGGCCGGCCTTGGCGATGACCTTGCTTCTGAGAGCATTTACTTTTTGGTTTCCGATGCCGGTTGGCTGGGTGCTTTATCGTTGGTATTTTCTGCAATATAAATTTGAGAATTTATATAATGAACTTTCTGAAGAAAAATAGACTGGTAGTTTATTCAACTACCAAAGTGCCCCACATCCCCATTTGTCTATGAGCTCCCATAGAGCAATAGTATTGGAACTGACCGGTTTTATCAGCAATAAATTCAATTGTTTCTTGCTGCCCGACTTGAAGTTGTTTTGTCCGAACATTGAATTCATCTATCACCCAATCATGAACTCCACCAGCATTTTTAAAAATAATTCTGACCCGGTCATCTTTTTTCACTTTAATTTCCTTAACATCAAACTTAAAATCTGAAGCGATTACAGTAAATTGCCTGATTGAATTTTGTAGAAGTTGAATTGTTATTGGAGTTGGACTTGAGCTTAGAGTTGGAGTAGATGATGGAGATGCTTCTGGTCCGTTGCTTTGCCGGCTAAACAAAAATATTCCAGCAACAACTAATATAATGGCTACAATAATCAAAGTTAATGAGTTTTTCATAAAATAATCATAACATAATTGTTTAAATTCAGCGCCTGATTTTTACATTTGACAAATTGTTTTTCTAATGCTATATTAAAAAAAGCTCGAAAAAGCATTTTTATCTTGCTAAAAAACTTATGAAAACCTCAAAAAATAGAGCATTTATAATAATACTGGCATTACTAATTTCCAGTCTTTTTATTATTCCAGCTGATATTTTTGCTGCTACTGGGCCGGTCTCAGTGAGTATCAGTTCTAATTTTTCTAATATAAACAAAGATGAAAAGATTGCTTTAAGTTGGAATTCAACCAACGCTGACGGTTGCGTTGCTCACAGTAATACTCAAAGCCCTTGGTATGGCATCAGATCAATTTCTGGAAACGAATCAATAACGCCTTCACAATCGGCAACTTATTTTATTACTTGCAGTAATACATCAGGTTATTCAGGGATGGCGCAAGTAGCAGTGGCTGTTGGTGGATTTCAAACTTCTACCGTTGGCGTTAATTTAACCGCTAATCCGGAATCAATTTTCCGAGGTGAATCAACTACTTTAATTTGGAGTTCAACTAATGCTGTATCTTGCGAAGCATCAGGCTATTGGTCAGGACTTAAGCCTTCATCCGGAAGCGAAAGAATTTCACCTTCAACTACAGTAAATTATACTTTGCGTTGTAATAATAATTTGGGTCAATCCGCTTCAGACACCCAAGTCATATTTGTAAATCCAAATGCCGGCACTCCAGTAATTCCTACAGTAAGCGGAATTTTTAATATTGCTTGTGCAGTAAGCCAATCAACTGTTTCAATCGGCCAAAGGATTAGTTTTGGCGCCGCTCAAAGCTACGGTACCGAGCCGGTTAAATATAGTTGGAGCGGCGATGTTTCCGGAAACACCCAGACATTAAACGCATCATTTCCTTCTGACGGAATTAAAACCGCCAGAATAACTGCAACTGATTCGAACGGCAGAACCGCCTCTAACATCTGCTCTGTCCAAGTTGTCCAAAGCGGAACACCTATTAAATCGATTACTCTAATAGTTAAGAGTTCAAAAATCTCAGCTCCGACAAACTTAAAACCGAATGGTGATGAATTTCCAAGCGATACTGAAGAAGTAACCTTGTCTTGGGATTCAGTTAAAGGAGCTAAACTTTATGCCGTTCGGATGGAACCGAAAAACAAAACCGATGAAAGAAACGAAAGGAATAATTGTTCTGATAATCCTCATTATCTTTGTGTAAACAATCTTGATTTAACTTCAATTAAGGTTTCGGTTAAATCCGGTGATACTTACAGTTGGTGGGTTCATGCCGTGGCCTACAATGGAGTCTTCAGCGATCCGGCTTCTGCCAAGTTTTCGATTAAAATAAAAGAAGCCGGGGCAAAAGGCAATTTTCTTGCCAATATTTTTGGCAGTGTTTCTGGGTGGAGAATATTATTTTTACTCCTTTTAATCATTGCCTTTATTCTCGGCTATATCTTTGGCAAAAGGAAAAGCAAAAGTGAGGCAAGGCCAATCGCTCATTTTTCATTGCCGTCCGTGCCGCCATCTTTTAAACCATAAAGTTTTTTGTTAGAATAAAAACTCCAGGAAATTGGTGTTTTTATCTGCCGCCATCGTCTAGTCCGGTCGAGGACACCGCGTTCTCAACGCGGGAACACCGGTTCAAATCCGGTTGGCGGTACAAAATATTATGAACATAGCAATAATTAAAACTGGCGGGAAACAATATATTGTTTCCGAAGGCAAAAAATTAAAGATAGAAAAACTAAACCAAAACGAAGGCGATGAATTTGAATTTGATAAGGTTTTGCTTTTTGCCAATGGACAGGCAATTAAAATCGGCCAGCCAAATGTTGAAGGGATCAAAGTTAGGGCCAAGGTTTTAAAACAGGGCAGGGAAAAGAAAAAAATTGTTTTTAAATTCAAAAACAAAACTCGTTACAAAAAGAAAAAAGGCCACCGACAGTTTTTCACCGAAGTTGAGATATTAAGTATCTCGTAGCTAATTGGCTATACTCCGAGCTTTGTTTATAAACGGTTTTCTAATTTGGAGACCCTTTTTTCCAAAACGGCGAATTCGTCAATGCATTTAAGATATGGAGATGAAAAAGCGCCGAGCGGGAATGTTCGGCGAGTTAAATATTTTTCGCCAGGTTCTTAAAACTCACTTCGTCTTCGTCAAAGTAAAGCTCAATCGCGCCGGTGGGACCGTTGCGGTGTTTTGCGATGATAAGTTCAGCTATATTTTTTTTATCCGAATCCCGTTTAACTTTGTCTTCTCGGTGAATAAACATAACCAAATCCGCGGCCTGTTCAATTCCGCCAGACTCCCTTAAGTCTGATAACCTTGGCCTTTGATCCGGCCTTGCTTCAACTGCCCTGGATAATTGGGAAACGGCAATAACCGGAATATTCAGCTCGCGAGCCAAACCTTTAAGAGAATTGGCAACATCAGTTACTTGTTGAACATAGCCATCAATATCGTTTCTTGGTTGGACCAATTGGAGATAATCAATCACTAAAAGACCCAAATTGCTTTTTGACCTAAGCCGCCGAGCCATGGCGCGTATCTGCAAAACAGTAGGGGACGGGGTATCGTCGATGAAAATCGGGACTTGCGACAGGCTGTTTAAAGCAATTGAAATTTTTGAAAAATCATTAAAGTCGCCGGAACTTGAAAGATGCCCGGTTCTCATTTTCCAAAGTCCGATTCCAGCTTCAGATGCCAGGATCCTGTCTATAACTTGATCTTTGGACATTTCCAAACTGAAAATGCCGACTCCGACATTTTCTTTTCTGGCAACATTTCTTGCAATATCTAAAGCAAGGGAAGTTTTACCAAATGAAGGCCTCGCTCCGAGAATAATTAAATCAGAACGCTGGAGTCCAGCCAATATATTATCCAAATCAACAAAGCCGGTTGAAAAGCCGCGCAACGCGCCATCGCCTTTATGGAGCCGCTCCAGCCTTTCAAAAGCTTCCTGCAAACCTTCTTTCAAGGCCTTGAAATCCTTGGAGATTGACCGCTGGGATACGGCAAAAATTCCTTGTTCTGCCTGATCAAGAATTTTTTCAATACTTTCTTCTTCCTGATGGCCAAGGCTAACGATTTTATGAGCCGAATCAATCAGATCCCTTAAAATTTTCTTGCGCTGGACTATTTTACCGTAATTTAAGATATGGGCCGAAGTAGGAGTGATGCTTAAAAGAGAAGTCAGATAACCAGCGCCGCCGGAACTTTCCAGTTCCCCGATTTCTTCAAGTTTGTTTGTGACTGTTAAAATATCTATCGGCTCATTTTTTTCCAAAAGATTAACCATCGCCCCGTAAATCAGCTGGTTCTGGCGACTGTAAAAATCCTCGGGTCTTAAAATATCTATCACTTTTTCAATAGATTCCTTATCAATTAAAATAGAGCCGATAACCGATTTTTCAGCTTCAAGATTTTGAGGCGGCAATTTGTCGTTCTGATTCATACTACTTACTACTTACTATTTACTGTTTACTATTAGTAGGGGATAGAGTGTGAACTAACGGCCCGTAAGGCGTGTCTTCAATGGAATAACCAAGCGATTGTATTTGATCCCTAACTTTATCAGCCTCAAGCCAGGCTTTTTCTTTTCTTAATTTCTCCCGATTCTCGGCTAAGTTAAAGACTTCTTCGGGTATTTCAAATTCATTTTCGGGTATTATTCCTAAAACTTCATTTATTTTTTTAAAAAAATTAAGCGTTTTTTCGGCTGATTTTCTGTCCAGTTTTTGGTTATCAATAAAACCGTTCATTGCCCTGATAAAATTAAATAAAATCGCCATTGCTTCTGGAGTGTTAAAATCATCATCCATTTTAGCTTCAAATTCAATTTTTGTTTTTTTTATAATTTCGTCGATTTCTACATTCTTTTCTTTAAGGTCGGATTTTTTTATCAATTCAAGTTTATTGATTAATTCCCTGATTCTTTGAATTCCCGCTTCTGATTGCTTAATTAGATCATCTTTATAATCAATGGGGGAGCGGTAATAGGCGCTTAAAGTCATGAATCTTATTGCTTCCGGAGTATATTCTTTTAAAAGGTCGCGGATGGTTATAAAATTTTTAAGCGATTTTGACATCTTTTGGCCGTTAATAATAACAAAGCCGGAATGAAGCCAATATTTAACAAACGGTTTTTTGCCTGAAGCGGCTTCTTGTTGCGCGATTTCAGCTTCATGATGGGGGAAAATTAAGTCCTGGCTTCCGCAATGAATTTCATATTGTTGACCAAGATATTTTTCAGATATCGCCGTATCCTCAATATGCCAGCCGGGCCGGCCCAAACCCCAAAGACTTTCCCAGCTCGGTTCCTCAGATTCGGAAAATCTCCATAAGGCAAAATCGCCCTTATTTCTTTTATCAGCAGCTTCATCTATTCGGGGGATAGCATCTTCAGCTTGCTCAAGCGTCCTTTTGGCAAGCTTTCCATAATCTTCAAATTTCGAAATATCAAAATATACTCCATATTTTGTTTTATAAGCATAACCTTTTTCGATTAAAGTCTCCGCTTGTTTGATGATTTCTTTGATATGTTCGGTGGCTTTCGCAAATTTATCAACGCTGTCAATTCCCAAATTTTTTATATCTTCCATGAATGCTCTTTCATAAAGTTCAGCAATCTCTTTCCATGTTTTTCCTCCTTCGTTGGCCCGCTGGATAATCTTATCGTCAATATCAGTGATATTCATCACAAATTTTACTTTATAGCCTTTATAACGGAGGTATTTGGCAATAACATCAAAAATGATATAAGTCCGGGCGTGGCCGACATGAGAGTAGTCGTAAACCGTCGGACCGCAGACAAACATACCGACATTTTTGCCGTTTCTCGGTTCAAATTCTTCTTTGAGCCCGTTTAGAGTATTAAGAATTTTCATCATATAGCAAAAAATATTATTACCGCTACGGTCATAATCAAAAAAGCGCCAAAACCTAAAATATTACTGATGCTTGAGTTAACGTAAGTGCCCATTATTTTTTTATTATTGGATATAGATAAGATAGTCAGGATCAAAGGCGGCGATATGATTCCGTGAAACAAAGCAGTATAAAACAAAAGTTTGACCGGATTAAAACCAAAATAATTCATTAAAAGAGCAAGGGCAGTTGAAATTATTATGACCAGATAAAATTCTTTAGCCCGATGGAATTTTTTACTAAGTCCTTCGCTCCAGCCAAATGTTTCAGCTAAAATATAGGCTGAGCCCAAAGATAAAATAGGGATCGCCATGAGTCCGGTTCCGACTATTCCCAGTGTAAACACAAACTGGCCGAACTTGCCAAGCAAAGGCTCAAGGAGACGGGATAATCCATCTATTGTTTCGATAGTCACTGCTTTATTGAAAAAAAGAGTTGCTGCCAAAGCCATCACGAAAAACATTATTAAATTTGAAAAAAACATTCCGAAAGCGACATCCTTCTCCATGTGAGTCATTTCTTTTTTAAGCTTCTCATCGTGAATATGCCAGTGTTCGTGATGATGGTTTTTTTCTTCAATTGCTTCTTCGGTTGTCTGCCAGAAAAAAAGATAAGGCGAAATAGTGGTTCCAAAAACGGCAATGATTATGGATAAGGTTTCTTTGTTTAAAATAAGCTTGGGCGTAATTATAAATTTTAAAATCTCGCCCCAATCATGCGATACAAAAAAAGCCGTCGCTATATAAAAAAGAAGGGTAACGCTCAGCCATTTAAAATATCTGATCATTTTTTTAAAATTCAATGTGATCATTAAATAAACGATCAGACCGGAATAAATCAAGGAGAAAATTTTCGGTGAAATAAAAGGAACTATAAGATTAGTGGCTGCGCTCATTCCGGAAATATCGGCGCCGATATTAAAAATATTACTTGAAACCATTAAAAGAGCTATGAATATAAGAAGGATAAAAGGGTAGTGTTTTTTCAGCACGCCGGCCAACCCCATCTTGGTGATTATTCCGATTCTCGCGCACATTTCCTGAATGGCCGTCATCAAAGGAAAAGTAAAAAAAGCGGTCCATAAAGAAGAAAAGCCGAGCTTTGTTCCGGCAATGGCATAAGTGGCGATTCCAGCCGGATCATCGTCTGCGGCGCCGGTAATCAGTCCGGGGCCGAAGTAGCGCCATATTCTCTTTAATTTTTTCAACAAACCCATTGTTTTAACTGTATGATATTTTTAGTAGAATATAAAGGGAATATAAAGCGATGCCTGGACAATTAGACAGTCTTGCCAATATCTTAGAAAACTTTTCTAAACCAACCCCTTACTTTTTTATTCTCGTTTTTTTGTTTTTAGTTATTTTTATTTATGGATTAAAGACCGGCCGCGGACGGATGATTCTAAATCTTTTAAGTTTATATACAGCGATTGTTTTAACCGGCTTATTCCCTTTTCGCGAATATCTTTTTAAAAAAATACAGATAAAAGAGCCGTATTTTATCGAGCTTGGACTTTTTACAGCCATTTTCTTAATGATTTTATTCTTATTTGCAAACTCTCCCTTGAGAAGCTTGGCAACTAAATCAAGGGGGCATACTTTTCAAGTTTTGTTTTTAAGTATCCTGATTCTTGGGTTATTTGTCAGCCATATCACTGTTTTACTGCCAGCTGAAATTTTAGCTAAACTGGATAATCCAATTTTCACCTATTTTAAAACCGAAACCGCCCAATTCTGGTGGGCCTTGGCTGGAGTGGCCGGGTTGGCGGTTTTACGGAGAAGAGGGGAGTAGTTATCTTTTCTCAACTCTTTCCGCGTATTCTCCGGTTTGAGTATTAATTCGAATAATATCTCCTTCATTAATGAAAAGAGGAACATCCGTCATTGCTCCGGTTTCAAGTTTTACCTGTTTAGTGCCGCCTTGGGCGGTATTGCCTCGAACGGATGGCGGAGCTTCAACCACTTTAAAATCCATTTTCACCGGTAATTCTATATTTATGATTTTTCTATTGAATAAAAGTGCAGAAATCAGAGTATTTGGTTTTAAAAATTTACCAAATTCGCCAATAATATTTTCTTCTAGTTTAAACCTTTTAGACGAATCTTCTGCTTCCGAAAACCAAAATTCATTCCGATGTGAATATAAAAATTTTACTTCTTTTTTATCGATATCGGCTTCTTCAAAATAATCTGACTGCTGGAAATTCTTTTCAATTATTTTCCCGGTCAAAATATTTTTTATCTTGGTTTGCATCACTGGCCGGCGCTGCTGCATTTTTAAATGCTGGGAAAACAAAACCTCGTAGGGCTGGCCTTCCATAATAAAAAAAGTTCCAATTCTTAAATCATTCATTCCAAGCATTGTTTTACAACGAAAAGCTACCCTCGGCATATGTCTTCTGGAACCGCTCGCAAAACGCCAGCGAGTTTTGCTCGCTGTACACTCAACCTCTCGTGAAAAATCTCAAACAATCTTGACTTACCTTACTGCTCGGTTTCATGAACTTTCCGAGAGACATATGCCTTGCGCTTTTCGCATTTAAAATTATAAAAAGCGGCGAGATATATCAAATTTCTGAGCGTGGGGAGTCGTCTTAGGAAATGGCCGGTATCTTTGCGAAGAATTGCCGCAGATAAGCTAGGGGATAAAGGGGTAGACACGCCCTAGTTATCGGCAATTCAAGTAAAGTAGCGCGCTATTTTCAAGAAGGGGCACCAAACGAATGAAATTTGATATATCTCCGCGCAAGTTTTTTATAATTTTATATCAATTTTTGAACTTTAAGTCAATTTTGAACCGATAAATTCTCGATGGCCGTGAATAAAATTTTGTATATTTAATTCTTTTCTGCCTTCCAGCTGGATTTTTTTAAGAATCAAGGCATCAATTCCGCATTTCACGATTATCTGGTTTTCTATGTTAAATACTTGGCCTGGCTTGGCCGAAAGTTTTGATTCTATTATTTCGGCATCAAAAATTTTTAATGTCTTATTCCCCCATAAAGTCCAAACGCCCGGTTCAGGATTTAAGGCTCTGATTTGGTGCTCCAAATCTTTTGCTGATTTTGACCAATCTATTTTACCGTCCGGCCATGAAAATTTTTTCGTGAAAGTGGCTTCATTGTGAATCTGTTCTTTTGGTTTTATTTTTCCATCAATCAATTTAGGCAATATGTCCACAAGAAGTTTAGCTCCAAATCTAGCCAGTTTATTTTCTAAATCTTTGTATTTTTCATTTTTTATTTTTAATTTTTCGACTGCTGTCACCGGTCCATGATCAATTTTTTCATCCATTAAAATTATTGTGATTCCAGTTTCTGCATCACCATTTAGAATTGCAGTTTGAATAGGGGAGGGGCCGCGATATTTTGGCAGAAGCGAAGGATGGACATTTAAAAATCCGTGTTTAGGGATTTCCAGATACTCTTTTGAGATTATTTTTCCGTAAGCAGCGACAATGCAAATGTCGGGATTCAGTTTTTTAAAGTCATCTAGGGAATTTTTCAAGTCCCATAAAATAGGGGAGTAGCCTTCCTTTTTTAACGCCTCAAAAACCAGTTTTGAAAAGTCAGATGTTCCGAAAAATAGAAGTTTCATTTATCCGTAATTAAAACTCCCTGCAGATGGTCGTATTCGTGCTGGAGTACCCGGGCCAGCATTCCTTTGGCGATAAACTTATATTTCTTGCCGTTCTCGTCCATCGTCTTAACCTTCACTTTTTTAGGCCTTTTGATTTTTAACCATGTTTCCGGAATACTCAAACATCCTTCTTCTAATTCTTCAAAATTTTTCGAATACGGCTTTACCTCCGGATTTATATACACGCTTGGTACACCATATTCTTTAGCTAATATTTCATCGATAATAAAAAACTGCATATCTTGACCAACCTGATTTGCCGCCAGTCCGATACCGCCAGCTTCTTTCATTGCTTTTTGCATATTTAAAATCAATCTCTTGATTTCAGCAGTTATTTCTTTGACGTCTTCCAGTTCCTTACTTAATATTTTGTTTGGTTTTTTTACTATAAGAAGATTCATAAACAAATAATTTTCCTGGTGTTTTTACATCTTTTGACTGTTTTATTTTTGAGAATATCTGATAAGCTTTTTTCAAACCAATATTCTTCACTATCCCTAAATACATTCCAAATTTTTTAGGCTCGCCGGCATATTCAGATATTTCCTTGGCTAAAGCATGCATCGGGCCGTGAATGCCCCGTTCAGGCTTCTTCTCTTTGATTTTAGCCAGTTCTTTATTAATTCTAATTAATCCATCGGATATTCTCACTGCCTCAAAAATAGTATAATGTATAAGTAATGTCTAATCATATTCGCGTTAGAATCGCGCCTTCGCCGACTGGGCCGTTGCATATTGGAACAGCTAGGACCAGCCTTTTTAATTGGCTTTTTGCCAAAAAAAATAATGGTATCTTTGTTTTAAGGATAGAAGACACGGATTTAGAACGCTCAAATTCTAAATTTGAAGAAGACATTAAAAATTCATTGGATTGGCTTGGCTTGGAATGGGACGAATTCTACAAACAAAGCGAGCGGCTTGATATTTATAAAAAATATCTCCAAAAACTTTTAGACGAGAAAAAGGCTTTTTGGTGTTTTCACTCAATTGAAAAACTGAAAAAGGAAAGCGACGAACAAATGAAGCGCAAAGAAGCGCCGAGGCACATCTGCGAACATAAATATAAAGAACCGACAGACAAAAATAACGGAATCATTCGGCTGAAAGTAGATGAAAATTCAACTAGGACTATTCATTTCAATGACATAATCAGAGGGACGGTTGAATGGCAGGAAAAATTAATAGGGGACTTAAGTTTGGCGAAAAACTTGGACGCACCTCTTTATAACTTTGCTGTAGTCGTTGATGACCATGAAACAAAGATCTCTCATGTCATAAGAGGAGAGGATCACATTTCAAATACTCCAAAACAGATTTTAATCCAGGAAGCGCTTGGAATTAAAATCCCTCAATATGCCCACCTGCCTTTGATCCTTGGCTCTGATCGGACAAAGCTTTCAAAACGGCACGGCGCCGAATCAGTCCAGGAATATATGGATATGGGCTATCTGCCTGAAGTAATGATTAACTTTATGACTTTGCTTGGCTGGCATCCGCCCAAAGACATAAAGAAAAAAGGAGGGAAACCAGAAGATATTTTTACAGTAAGCGAACTTACTGAAATCTTTGAATTAAAAGATGTACAAAAATCGCCAGCAGTTTTTGACATAAAAAAACTGAATTGGGTAAACGGATACTATATTCATCAATTGCCGCCAGAACAATTCAAGGCCGTGATCGCACCATTCATCTTGAAAGAGATTGGCGAAAAAATTGAAGTAAAAAGTGAATATCTGGACAAAATTCGGCATCTGATGACAGAGCGGATGAAAAAATTATCTGACATAAAAAATTTTGATTATTTCTTTAAAGAGCCGGAATACGATAGGGGATTGCTCAACTGGAAAAATATATCGGCCGTTGAAATAAAAAAATCGCTGACTTTAGTCAAGGAAGCGCTGGAATCGATTGACTGGAATTTTTTTGATAAAAATTATATCAAGAAAAAATTAGACGATTTAGCCAAAGATAAATTTAATGGCGATAGAGGGGCGGTTTATTGGCCGTTAAGAGTCAGTTTAACCGGGAAACAAGGCTCGCCAAATCCAATTGATATATTATCAGTTTTACCTAAAGAAACTGTCATTGAAAGGCTGAACAAAGCTATTGGAAAATGAAAAAGTTAATGCTTATAGCCGCTATTTTTTATTTAGCCGTATTTTTTGTTGCTTCAGGCCAAGAGAATAACAGCGATAAAATTCTCGAAATAGGACGGCAGATTCAAAAACTGGAGAAACAATCGGTCGAATATAAAAAACAAATAACCCAAAAACATGCAGAAAGCGAGACTTTAAAAAAAGAATTAGCTATTTTAGAAAGCCGGATTGCCAAATTGCAAGTTGACGTATCGGTTACTAATCGAAAAATAGAACTGACCAATTTTGAAATTAAAGACCTTAACGTAGAAATTAATCAAACTGAAAATAAAATAGATAAAAACAAAGAATCAATTTCCGAAGTATTAAGACAATTGGATGTAAGTGAGAAAAAAGATTTTGCGATTATACTTCTGACAAATTCTAAAATTTCTGATTTTTTCAACCACATCGAACATATAAATAATCTGCAGGGACGATTAACCTTGAGCCTTACGAATTTTATTGAACTTAAAAAAGAGTTTGATATCCGAAAAGAGACTGCTAAAAGTAAAAAATTGGAAATGGTAGCACTGAACACAAGGCGTCAAAATCAAAAAATGGCTTCTGAAACAGCCCAATCAACCAAAAATGATTTACTGGTTAAAACAAAAGGGCAGGAACAAAAATTTCAGCAACTTTTAACTGAAGCTGAAAAGAAAAAAGCTGAATTTTATCAGGAATTGCAAGTGTTTGAAGCAGAAGCCAGAAAGCAGGGAATATACATAGTCAGAGTTAAAGCCCCGTTAATCCCGTCAAAAGGGATTAAACTATTTAAAATGCCGCTGGATGATTATATAATAACCCAAGGATACGGAATGACTGTTTTTGCCAAGCGCGAGGCCTATGGAGGCGCCCCTCATAACGGAATCGATATGACTGACGGACCCGGTTCAGAAATAAAATCAATAGGCTCAGGCGCTGTTTTAGCAAAAGGATATAATAATGCCGGCGGCAATTGGCTAGCCATACGACACGATAATGATTTAGTCAGCGTCTATGGTCATATGAAAAATCCGGCATTAGTTTTAGTGGGAGAAAAAGTTGACCAAAATACAGTTATAGGATACGAGGGAGCCACGGGATTTGTCACTGGTCCTCATCTCCATTTGAGTTTATACCATGAATTTTTTACTTTCATCGGCCCGAAAACCGGCCAGGTTTATTTTAACTATTTCGACGGCAGCTTGAATCCCTTGGATTACATGCAATAAAATTATGACAAACATACTCATACTTGGAGCGGGATTTGGCGGCATCGGCGCAGCCCTGAAACTTGAAAAAAAATTAAAGAACAAAAAAGATTTTAAGATCACCTTAATAGACCGGAATAATTTCCATTTATTTACCCCGTCTCTTTATGAAGTAGCAACGGTCTATGGATTAATTGAAGACAGTTTTGTCAAATATTTAAGAGGCTCGGTTACAGTACCAATTGGCGAAATATTGGAAAATAGAAAAGTAGATTTTATTCAGGCGGAAATAAAAGAAATAAACCTCGGAGAAAAATTTGTAAGCACTAATGGCGGAAAGAAACTTGATTTCGATTATTTGATCATCGCCCTTGGCGGCGAAACTGAATTTTTCGGCATTCCGGGCGTAAAGGACTATACTTTTAATTTCAAATCAATTGACGATGCCATCGGGATATTTAAAAAACTGCAGGAAATCTATAGCCGATATGAATCTGCCGGAAAACAAGGCCAAATCAAAATTGCTGTTATTGGCGGAGGCTTTACCGGAGTGGAATTATCTGCTGAGCTTAACTGTTATGTAAAAAATATTATAAAAGACAGAAAATTAGATAAAAAATCTACCCAAATTTATCTATTTGAAGCCGGACCGTTAATTTTACCGGTCATCAATGAAAAAGCGAGAAAGACTATCGAAAAAAAATTAAAAAAAGAAAGAATTCTGATAGAAACGGATTCAACGGTGATAGAAGTCGGACCAGATTCCATTAAGCTTAAAGATAGGGGAGAGACATTAAATTTTAATTTGGTAATTTGGGCCGGCGGGATCAGAGGCTCAAGATTATTAGAAAGTCTTGGGCTAAAACTAACCAAAAAAGGAAGTATGGAAGTGAATGAATTTTTACAAACGAAAAATTCTGATAATTTTATTAATGACAAAATTTTTGCGATAGGGGACAACGCAACATTTATTGATTCCAAAACGCAAAAGTCTGTTCCGGCTATGGCCTACACCGCTTATGACGAAGCCGTGGCTGCATCAAAAAATATAGTAAATCACCTTAAGGGAGTCAAATTAGAGCCATATAAACCGTTTTATGACGCTTGGATAGCGCCAGTAGGAGGAAAATGGGCTTATTTTCACTTTAAAAGCCTTAATATCGGAGGATTTATGGGTTATCTATTAAGACAAGTGGTTGACCTAAGACATTTTTTAAAAATTCTGCCTTTTGATAAAGCGCTCGCTTTATTTTTTAAGGATCTGGCGATGTTTACGAAAAACGACTAATTAATTCTTGAGCGGGTGATATTTTTCGTGAATTTTTTTAGCATAGCGGTGAGAAGCATGGACATAGCGAGTAGTTGTGTCTAAGGATTCATGGCCCAAAAGAATCTGGATGGCGGCCGGGTTCGCGCCAGATTCAGCCAAATAGGTGGCAAAGCCGTGCCTCAAAGAATGGGCCGAGGTCGGAATATTGATTCCAAGCATCTCGCGGTATTCTTTTATTTTATATTGAATGTAATTAGTCGAAATTTTCTTCATTTTTTCAGAATTATTTTTGCCGCTATATGGAATAAATGTAAAAGGGGAGTCATCGTTTCTAATTTTTAAATATTCTTTTAAATGGTTTTGTGCCCTCGGAGTTAAATAAACAAACCTTTCTTTCTTACCTTTGCCTAAAACATAAATCTGGCCGTCTTTATTTATCTGGTTTGATTTTAAATTCACCAACTCCGAGATTCTCATTCCGGTAGAAAAGAGAACTTCAAGAATAGCTCTGTTCCTTTTTGCCACGATAGAATTTTTCTCAAATTGGGAAGGAGATTCAATTAATCTTACCAAATCATTCAATTCAGCGACCTTTGGAATTTTCTTTTCTGTTTTTATTAAAGTCACCGCATCTGAAGCGATAGGCGAAAAATGATCCATTGAAACAAGATATTTTAAATATGAACGGAGAGAAGAAAGATATCTATTCAATGAGAAACTCTTTAAATTCTTCTTCTGAGCCACGCCTTGGGCTGTTTTACGGTCAATTGAATTCAAGTATGCCTTATACTGTTCAATCGATCGTTTGGTGATTCTAGAGAAAGGGAGAAATAAATCTTCGCTTAGGAAGTTTTCAAAAACTTTTAAATCGCGTTCGTAGTTATATACAGACTCTTGAGAATAGTTATTTGTTTGCAGAAATAACAAGAAATCATCTATATAAGGAAGTCCATTTTTTATTTTTTTTTCAACAGGGGACTTGATCATTAGCTCAATAACTGAGTGTAATGGTTATTATACTCAGTCTATAATATTTAAATATAGGGTCAATCCCCTGTTATCAACATTTAAAAATTTCATCTTTATTCAATATGGGTTAAACTAATTCGATGTTCTACGCTGACTTAAAACACTTCAAGGCAAAAACCGGATATGAAATCAATGGTATTTGGTATCCCCGAGTCACCTCTATCGTTTCCATTAAGGCCAAACCGGCTCTTTATAAATTTTACGCCGACCAAGGCAATTTTTCGATGGCTGAATCAATTAAATCAAAATCGGCCGATGAAGGAACTCTTATTCATGAAACAATAGAAGCAATTTTGACTGAAAAACCCGTAGCCGTCCCCCACCCCATCCAACCAGCCATAAATGCCTTCTTAGAATTCAAAAAGAAAAATGAAATCGTACCGATGAAAATTGAGGAACGAGTCGTTTCTAAAAACCATTGGTATGCCGGGACAGTTGACGTTATTGGAAAACTTAACGGCCAGCTTGGCATTTTAGACATTAAAACTTCTTATTCAATATACCGTGACTACGGGCTTCAAACCGCCGCCTATGTTGAAGCAGTCAAAGAAAATAATATTTTCCCCACGACCAGATGGGTTTTAAGGATTGACCAAGCCAAAGAATGTACGAAATGCGGAGCTAAAATGCGTGAAAAAGGAGGTAATATAAAAGTGAGGGGCGGGACGGTTAGTTGCCAGCATTCTTTCGGCGAAACCGTAGGCGAAATTGAATTAAAAGAACTGGATAATTTTGAAAGTGACATTAAAGCTTTTTTAGCCTGTCGAAATCTTTGGGAGTGGGAGCACGACTTTTGGATTAAAAAAATTAAAAACGGATCGTCTCCTATTTAGAGCAATTGGCCGCCAAAGTATAACCAGTTGAAATTGCTTCCTCTGCGGAATTAAAATAAATTTTATTCTCTTCCTTAATTTGTTTGGCTCCGGTGCACCATAAAAAATGATATTTTCTGGAAGTTGATTTTTTAGACATTACTACTCGGAAATCAAAATTCTCCACTCCCCTATTCTTACTGTCGCCACTGGTTTTAATATCTAAATTTTGTCCGCTAAAAATTTCCTGGATTGCGGCTTTTTCAATTCTTATCGGCTGGCTCGCATTTTTTGAAATCCGGCCAAGCTGAAAACTTAAAAGAGAAATCAAAACGATTAAAAATATAAGAAATAAGTTCTTCTTGATTAGATTTAAAAATTCTGTTAACATTTATTTACTGTGGCCCATACAAAACAAAAAGGATCTTCTAAAAATGCCCGTGAATCAGCCTCACAGCGCCTTGGCGTCAAGCTTTTTGGCGGGGAACTGGCTAAACCGGGCAATATCATTATCAGACAAAGGGGAACTAAATATCTTCCTGGCCTTGGCGTCCGTCTTGGCAGCGATGACACAATTTACGCCGTGAAAAAAGGAAAAATCAACTTCAAGACTAAAAAAATAACTAAATTTGACGGTTCAAAAAGAATAGTTAATATTGTTAATATTGTCTAAATTTTGACAACTTCTACTTCAAAATTAGCCTCGATGTCATAATATTTAAATAATATCTTATGAACTCCTGTCTGTCTTATCTGGCTAGCAGTAATCTCAATAAAATCAGCATCTGCCTCTATCCCTTGTTTTTTTAAAGATTCGCTTATTTTCTTAGGTATTATCGCCTCATATAAGTGACCTTTTTCATTAGCCTTAATTTCAATTAATAATTTAAAATTATTCAATTTTTCGGCCACCCCTTTCATTTTTTGAAGTTCTTCTTGCATCATTATTGCTTTTCCCTTTTTTATTTCGTCTACTTGTTTTAAATTTTCAGCCGTTGCAAAAATCGCTAATTTTCTTGGCACCAAAAAATTCCGCGCATAACCATTAGAAACATCTTTAGTCTCCCCTATCTGCCCCAGCCCCTTTATGTTTTCAGTCAAAATGATTTTCATTAAAGTTATTACCTCGCGAAAAGCTACCCTCGGTCATGTTTAATTGCCTTTTAATTCTATGATACAAAATCCCCAGACCTTTTCAAGGAGGGAAGCCGTGAAGGATAACAAAACTGACCTTGGGTTTCGCGAACGGTTTCCGAAGACATGTACCGAGGGAAGGTTTTTACAGATTTTTTATCACTTCAATCGCCTTCTCCAGCTGCGGGTCACGGTCGTTTTTAATGTCTTCTTCGGTTCTTTCGACTTTAATGTCCGGCTCTATGCCCTCGTCCGAGATTGACCGTCCCTTCGGAGTAAGCCATTTTGCTACCGTAACCTTCAAAGCCGTTTTAAATCTTAAATCTTCTACCTGCTGGACCGAACCCTTTCCGAATGTCGTTTCCCCTATCAGTTTCACTTCTTTATTGTCATGTAAAGCGCCCGCCACAATTTCCGAAGCCGAAGCTGAGCCTTTGTTTATTAAAATGACAACCTTTGTATCTTTCAAAAAGCCGTTTGGCTTTGATTTAAGTTCTTCCCTTAAATTATCCCCAAAATCTTCAATAACCACTACCCGGCCCGGCTCCAAAAAATAGCTTGAAATATCTATCGCCAGATTCAAAAGCCCGCCCGGATTATTCCTCAAATCCAAAATTAATTTTTTGTCAACGTCTTGTTTTTTTAACTCGCCAAGCGCTTTGTCAAATTCATCTTTTGCTATTTGATTAAAACTCAAAAGCCGAATATGCCCTATATTCGGCTCAATCTTTGTCCATTTCACAGTCGGGACTTTTATCTTGTCTCTGATTAATTCGAAATCTTTTGTTTCTTCTTCTCCATCTTTATCTCTTGAAATTGTCAGAACGACTTTACTCCCCCGCCGACCCCTTATTTTTGAAACTGCCTCATCTATGGTGATGTCGCCAGTTAAATCGCCGTTAATGCTTAAAATTCTATCACCGGCAACAATTCCGGCTTTGGCAGCCGGAGTATCGTCTAATGGCGAAATGACCGTTAAAACCCTATCCCTTAATCCAATTTCTATCCCGATACCGGCAAACTCGCCGCTAATGTCTTCCTGCAACCTTTTACTTTCTTCAGCTTTCAAAAAAACCGTGAATGGATCGCCGATACTGTCAACCATCCCTTCAATCGCCCCAAAAACCATTTTTCGGGTGTCTAGTTCGGAACGACCGACATACCTTTCATGAACCAAATTCCAAGCGTCCCAAAATAAACTAAAATCAACTGCTTCGGGCTGGCCCAAATCGCGGTTGATTAATTCCCTTAATCCGCCGCTCGGCTCCTGAAATTTTTGGAATTCCATCCCGCCCAAAAAACCAAAAACTAAAAAAATTAAAATAACCGGTATTAGGATCCTGTATTTCATAATTGAATCATAATCAGAAATGAGGGAGAAGTAAATATTTAAATTTACTTCGACCGAATGATGTACTTATATGAATTCTCATCCATATACTAAATTTTCCGTAATATTCAATACTTCCTTTTTGAACTTCTCAAAGCCGAATTTTTCAGAATGTTTTTTTATGGCCGCCGGACTGAAATGGCCATTTTTTATTTTTTCGCTGATTAATTTTACCGCCTCCGCTAAGTTATCCGGCTCAAGTTTCTCAAAAAATTCTCCGGTTATGCCCTCCAAAACCGTTTCAGTTGCTCCGCCTTTATTATAAGCCAAAACCGGCTTTCCAAAGGACATCGCTTCAATCGGCGAAATCCCAAAATCCTCCTCGTTGCAAATCAGATATCCTAAGCAATTTTCATAATGAGCCGGAAGTTCTTCATCCTGAATAAAGCCCAATAGTTTTATGTTGCTGAAACCAAAAGCTTTTTCCCCTAATCTTTTTCTTTCCGGTCCGTCCCCTATTATCACCAAATCCAGCTCCGGATTTTTCTTAAAAGCATTAATTGCCAAATCTAAATTTTTATGCGGATACAATTGCGAAACAATCAAAAAATAGCCCTTGGCTTCACGTTGTAAGTTATAAGTTGTAAGTTGTTGGCCAATCTCCACCGGCGGATAAACTACTTCTGCTTCACGGCCGTAATATTTTTTGATTCTTTCAGCCACGTACTTTGAGTTTACTAAAACAATGTCAGGCCTTTTACCGGCTGAATAATCCCAAAGACGCAAAAAATGCTGCCCCAATTTTATTAAAAACAATTTAAAATAACTCTTCTTCCTTTCTTTAAAATCTTCGGCATAGTCATGAGCCCTGTCCCATAAAATGCGGGAAGGACTATGATAATAACAGATGTGCCGAATTTTCTGCTTTGTCAAAACACCGTGGCTGAATTCATGGCTTGATGAAATAATTAAATCGAAACCGGACAAATCTAAAGATTCCACGGCTATAGGCATTAAAATTTTAAACCACGGATGAAATTTTTTTATGTTTGGAATTTTCTGTAAAAACGAAGGGATTATTTTAGCCTTAGGAAGGTAACGGGAAGTAAATTTTTCATCGTAAAAAAGAGTGTAAATCGGAGCTTCGGGAAAAATTTTATGAAAAGCGATTAAAACCCGCTCAGCTCCGCCAAGTCTAACCAGCCAGTCATGAACCAAAACAATTTTCATCTCCTAGTAATAATATTCCTTTTATAAACATCTAAATTTTCCAAAACTGCCCCGGCTCCCTTAGCCACGCAAAGAAGCGGTTCCTCGGCCACATGAGAAGAAACTCCGACGGCCCTAGTAATAAAAACATCAATATTTTTCAGAAGAGCTCCGCCGCCAGTTAAAACAATCCCGCCCTCGATGATATCGGAGCAAAGCTCAGGCGGCGTCTCCTGTAGAACTTTTTTGATAACTTGGTGGATTTCCTTTAATTGTTCCTGAATCGCCTCACAGACCTCATTAGAGGTCAAATCAATGGTTTTGGGGAGGCCGGTGACTAAATCTCTTCCTCTGATTGAAAGAGTCTCTTCAGTCGATATTTTTACTGCCGTGCCGATGTTAATTTTAATTAATTCGGCCGTCCTCTCGCCTATCGCTAAATTATACTTCTTTTTCACGTAATCAATGATTGCCTGATCAATTTTATTGCCGGCAACTCTGACTCCGGCGCTGGTAACTATGCCGCCAAGGCTTACTACCGCCACCTCGGTTGTTCCCCCGCCGATATTCACTACCATATGCCCATAAGACGAATTTATCGGGATGCCAGCACCGATTGCCGCGAGCACCGGCTCTTTGACCAAATAAACTGCTTTCACGCCAGCATTCATCCCTGCTTCAATCACTGCTCTCCTTTCAGTAGAGCTTATCGCCACCGGAACCGAAATTAAAACTTCTTTTTTAAAAAAACTAATCTTACTGAACGAACTATTGATGAAATACCTAATCATCGCTTGAGTCACCTTGTAATCAGCAATAACCCCGTCTCTCAAAGGTTTTATAACCGAGATCGTGTCTGGAGCGCGGCCTACCATTTCTTTGGCTAAATTACCAACTGCCAAGATCTGGTTGTCAAATAAAGAAATCGCCACTACTGACGGTTCGTTAATCTTAATGCCGTTTCCCGGAACAAAAACAAGAGTGTTGGTTGTACCTAAATCTATTCCGACTTTTTTAGTAAACATAAATTGATAGAATAAACCTAATTATAAGCTCCAAGCTAACAAAATCTATCCAAAAAACAAATTGACTAAAGAACGCTAAAAATGTAAAATAATCCCTTGTGAACAAATCATTTAAGAATCTCATATTAATATCGTCTTTTTTAGTTTTTTTCGCCTTAAGTTACTTAATAGTCCTTTATGCTTATGGCTACCAATTTGATTTTAAAAATCTCAACTGGATAAAAACCGGCAGTTTATTCATAAAAACCAACTTAAGCGATGCGAAAATCCATATAGACGGCAAGCTTAAAGGCAAAACCTCATTTCTGTTAGCCACTTTTGTTGAAAAATATTTTCTTCCCGGAAATTATGAAGTAATAATTAAAAAAGAGGAGTTTTCAACGCTCTTTAAAAATATTGAAATCAAGTCAGGCGAAGTCAGTCAACTGGCCCATATTTATTTAATCGGCACCGAAGAGATAAATGATTTCATTAAAAATTCAGAACAAAAAGAAGAAAATACCGATTACTTCATAAATAAAACTGACGGTTTGCTTTATCGTAGTCCTAAGAATGGAAAAACTGAAAAAATCTCTTCTGAACCGGTTTATATAAAAAATTATAAATTAAAAATCTTGCGGGAAAATATTTATCTGGCTTCTTCTGATTCTAAGGCGCCGGGGGTATTTTTGCTTGATTCGGAAGGCCAATGGGAACGGCTGCATTTGTCTCCGGCCAATGATCTGATTTTGTCGCCGGACAATAAAAAAATGGCCATTGTCGCTCCTAACGAAATAAATGTCCTCTGGCTTAAAAATGAAAGTGAATCGCCTTATTTTAAAGAAGGCCAAAAAGAATTAATTTTGGGAACCAACGAAAAAATAGGGCAGGTTTTTTGGTTTAAGACCGGCTGGCATTTAATCTATTTGACTGAAAATAATCAAATCCATTTTGTAGAAATTGATAATACCGGCGGAAGAAATAATTTAGTGATTTATTGAATTTCAAACAGCTCGACTTCGAATATCAGAGTTGCGTTGGGCGGGATTATATTGCCGACTCCGGCTGAACCATAAGCTAATTCTGGTGCAATGGTCAGTTTTCTTTTTTCTCCAACTTTCATTCCTAAAATCCCCTGTTCCCAACCGGGTATTACTTGGCCGGAGCCAAGAACAAAAGAAAACGGCCTGCCCCTGTCCAAGCTGGAATCAAACTTCATTCCGTTTTCTAAGGTTCCGGTATAATGGACAAAAACCGTATTTCCGTTTTGAGCCCCTTGTCCTGCCCCCTCTTTTAGAATTTTTATTTTTAACGGCCCTGTGTCTTTTTCCATAGATTCTTTTTCTTCATTGTAAAAGCCAAAATAATACATCAGCCCGGCAACAACCAATAAAATTATCAAAATAACCCAAATTTTGTTATTCATACTTTTTATCTTTATCTCTTCGCCCATTGAGGGGCCTTTCTTGCTTTCTTAAGTCCGTACTTGCGCCTTTCTTTAATTCTTGAGTCCTGGGTCAAATAGCCGAATTTTTTGAGCTTCTTACGGTAATTAACGTCAAATAGAATCAAGGCTCGCGAAATTCCAAGCCTTGAAGCTTCAGCCTGTCCCGTGAGTCCACCCCCCTTAACTAAAACCGAGCCCCTAAACCGATCTAAAGACTTAAGCTTTCTAAGAGGACTTTCAACTGTATTTTGCAAAAACGGATCTTTAAAATAATCCTGATATGATTTCTGATTGACTAAAATCAATCCTTTGTCTTCCGGAAAAACATCGCTTGATTTCTTGGTAAAAAGCCGGACCCGGGCAACTGATTCTTTTCTCCGGCCGACCGCTTCAAGATATCTTTCTTTGCCTTCCACAGATTTAATTGAAACAACTTCTTTTTTATCTTCAATTTCAACCTTTTTCTTAACAGGCTTTTTAGAAACTGTTTTTGATGTTTTTGTAGTTTTTTTTGTAATCATCTAAATTGCAGGTTTTTTATCATTTCTTTTCTCAACCTGTTTTTTGGCAGCATCCCCAAAACTGCCCTTCTCAATACCTCGCTTGGATTTTTTTCAAAAACATCTTTAACTTTTATCGTCCTTAAGCCGCCCGGATACCCGGAATAATGAAAGTATCTTTTTTGTTCCAATTTGCGTCCGGTAAATTTTATTTTTCCGGCATTTAAAACCATAACTCTTTCTCCGCTTAGAATATGAGATTCAAATTTTGGGCTCATCTTTCCGCGCAAAATCAAAGCTATTTTAGAAGCCAGCCTGCCTAACGATTGGTTTGTCGCGTCAATTTCGTGAATCATACTAACAAGTGAGATAGAAATGAATTTCAGGATTTATTTCTATCGAACGAAGTTAGTATATGAAAACTTATTCATATACTAACTCAATCTGGGCCATCCTCGCACCGTCAGATTCCCGGGGAGCCAACTTAATTATTCTGGTATAACCCCCGGCCCTTTTTTTATATAAAGGAGCAATATCAGCGAATAGCTTATTAGTCACAGAATCTGACAAAAACTTTCTTACCTGTCGCCTTTTATGTAAATCCCCTATTTTTGCTTTAGTAATCAAAGGTTCAATGAATCGTCTTAATTCTTTGGCTTTTGTCTCGGTGGTTTTTATCTTTTTATGCAAGACCAATGAAGAAACCAGGCTTTTCATTAAAGCTCTTCTTTGTGCTTTTACTCTGCCGAATTTTTTACCTTTCTTGCGTTTTCTCATAACTATTCAACTAATTTAACTTTTTTCGGTCTTCCTCTTTTCTTTTTCGGCGCCTCGGCAGTTTCATCTGAAACTTTTTCCTCAATCTCCAAAGTGCCGTTTTCACCGACGGCCCTGAATTGTTCCATTAAAATCGCAACCGCCCTTTTAAGCGCCTCTTGAGGAGTGATGCTCCCGTCAGTCTCAATATTGATGAAAAGCTTGTTAAAATCAGTTCTCTCTCCCACCCTGATATTTTCAACCCGGAAACTCACTTTTCTGACCGGATTAAAAATAGCGTCGATGGCTATTTCTCCGACTGAAAGTTTATCCTTCTGCCTTTGTTCAACCGGAAGATAACCAATACCTCTATCAACTTCTATTTCCATATTCAATTCTGCTTTTTTATCAGTAATGGTGGCAATAATCTGGTCCGGATTTACCACTTCAACTCCGGTCGGGGCTTTCAAATCGCCGGCGCGGACTTCTTTTTCGCCCTTGGCATTCAAAACCACTTTAATTGAATCTACACCGGATAGCTTAAATCTGATCTTTTTCAAATTCAAAATTATGTCCACTATATCTTCCAAGACGCCGTCAACTGTGGTGAACTCGTGAGGCACACCGTCGATTTTGACTTTTACCGCGGCCGCGCCTTCCATTGAAGAAAGCAAAACTCTCCTCAAAGAATTACCAAGGGTCACGCCGTATCCGGCATAAAGCGGACTGATTTCAAACACGGCTCGGTTTTTGGACTGCTCGATTATTTTTAACTCTCCGACTAATATTTCCATAAAATTTAACTCATCACTAACAGTTTATAACTGACAACTTAGTTGTTAGATATCGGCTGTTAGCTATTAATTACCTTGAATAAAACTCGATTATCGCCTGAACATCTTTATGCTCAATGTCGCTTTCAGATAAATTCGGTAAATTCTTAATCTTGCCGATAAATGTTTCCTTATCTATTTCCACCCAAGAAGGCGGCTGATATTTTTTTATGTATCTGGGTAAAAAATTTGAAAAATAACTGTTCTCCATATTCTGAGGCTTCACTTTTACAACGTCGCCAATTCTTACCTTATAAGAAGGGATGTTAATCGGTCGGTCGTTCACCAGAAAATGGCTGTGGCTGACCAACTGTCTTGCCTTATCCCTTGCATCTGAAAATCCCATCCTGAAAACAACATTATCAAGACGCCGTTCAAGGTTCTGGACTAAAGTCTCCCCGCTATCACCTTTTGATTTTAATGAATCCTCAATATATCTCCGGAACTGCTTTTCCAAAATCTTATAAATGCTTCTGACTTTCTGTTTCGAAATGAGCTGCAAGCCGTATTCTGAAAATTTCCTGTTCTTTAATTTTCTTCCGTGAAGGCCCGGCGGATATGGCTTTCTGATAATTGCCGCTTTGGGCGAATAAGAACGCTCCCCTTTCAAAAAAAGTTTTTCACCGATTCTTCTTTCTATTTTTTCTTTTGGACCAGTGTATCGTGCCATATTATACCCTCCTTGGCTTAGACGGTTTAACTCCGCCGTGAGGCATCGGAGTATTATCGATTATTGCCCTAATATCGACACCAGCCGAAAATAACCCTCTTATCGCCGCTTCGCGGCCCGGACCGACTCCCTTTACAAAAACATCTGCCTCGCTAAAACCAAACCGCCTTGCTTTTTCAGCTGCTGATTTCCCAACCAAAGTGGCGGCGAAAGGAGTTGATTTTCTTGTTCCCCTAAAACCAAGATTCCCGGCCGAAGCCCAGCTTAAAACTCCTCCTTTTTCATCAGTCACGGTGACAATCGTGTTATTAAATGAGGCAAGGATGTAAATATTCCCTTTGATAACCTGCTTTTTTGAGCTTTTTTTAGAAGCTTTAACCTCAGTCCCTTTTTCAACGGCTGAAGCCTCATCTCCAGATTTTGCAATAATTCGTTTCTTTCCCATGATTATGTTGGCGTTGCTGGCGGACGTTTACCAGAACCCATCGTCTTTCTGACATTCCCCCGCAACGTCCTTGAATTTGTTTTCGTCCGGCCATGCATCGGAAGCTTTCTCATATGCCGCACTCCTTTCCATGTCCCAGTTTCTTTCAATCTTTTAATATTTTCTAAAATTTCTCTTCTTAACTCTCCTTCAACTCTATAGTTTTTATCTATAACGCCCTGGATTTTGTTTATTTCATCACTAGTCAATTCCTTGGCCCGTTTATCCGAACTAATACCGGTAGTTTTTAAAACAAACCCAGCCAAAGTAGAACCTATTCCATAAATATAGGTCAAAGCAATTCCGATTTTTTTATTATCAGGGATGTTAACCCCGGAAATTCTTGCCATTTATCGTTGCGTTTATTTTTGTCTTTGCTTATGTTTTGGAATTCTGCAAATGCAATACAGTCGTCCTTTTCTCCGAACAATTTTACAGTTCCGACACATTTCTTTTATTGAAGTCCGAATTCTCATAATCTTTTTACGATCCTCCCCCGTTCGCCATCCGGGCTTACTTCAACTAAAACCCTGTCTCCAAGCATTACTTTGATATAAAAAAGCCGCATCTTTCCTGAAATATGGGCTAAAGTTACTTTGCCGTCTTCCAGTTTGACCCTAAAATAAGCGTTAGGGAGGCTTTCTATTACCTGGCCTTGTTTTGTGTTTTTTCCTTTATTCAATATATAGACTTTCTATGGAATTTTTAACTAATCAAAGATAGAACAATAGAATGAAAATGTCAATCCAGTGAGAAATTTTCTATTCAATCACTACTTGGATTTCCACTCTATCCTTGTTTTTTGGAATTGACCTGACCCAAAAGGGCGATAAAAATATCTGAGCCGACTCAATTTCTTTTAAATCTCTCAGATATGCTTCGGCTTCACTGCTTTTTCTGCTAATGATTTCGGAAATGATTTTTCCATTATCTATATTTTTGACGGTCTGAACAGAAGAAACCAACTTCAAAGAAAGTTCGTTATCTTCCTTATCAAATTGAATTTCTTTATAATCTACCTTTAATCCTTTTTCGACAACTTTAAGATTTTGCGAATTCGTCACATACCGGGAAATAAATTTTACAACATCTTCCTCTTTAAAAACAATGGTTTTAAGTTTAGCCCTGTTTCCAATTTTAAATTCATTGCCAAGATCGCCTGTTTTGTTTGAATCAAGTGTTTTTTCTACCTCTATGTCTAATGTTTCATTCAAAACTTTAAAATTAGAAAGCAAAACAAGTTCTTTTCTCACTTCATTTATCGCCTCTTCTCTAACTAAACTTTCGGCCCTTTTAATATCTTCTTTAGTCGCGACATTGGTTTTGCCGACAAAACCACCTAAAAACTTTTCAGATGACTCGGCGTAAAATCCTTGATATTTCGGGGTGCCTAAAAAACCTGGAATCTTGAATTCAGATGGTTCAATATTATATTCCTCGCCAGCCCGATCAGCCACGGCTTCAACTTCAACTTCACCCGGTTTTAATTTGCCTCCTTCTTTTACTGTCCCAGGTACGGTAATTGTTTTAATAATCCTGAAAACCAGCCCCTCAGGAGTTTGAAATCTAGTTGTTGCAACAAGAGCCTGAGGCAAAACGCTGAAATTATTATAAATTATTATCTTACCTTTTGCTTTTTGGAAAACATCTTTCTCGCCGGTTGAGGAAAAATTTTTCGAAACTACTTTTTCAATCTGGACAGACTCACCCGGAATAATTCCATAAACCTCATCGATCTCAGTAATCTTGTCGGAAATAATCACTGGAACATTTATGGAAAAAATATTCTTATAAGGAAATACCATTATTCTGGCTTTGCTGATCGAAGTCAAAACAATCACGATAAAAAATATCAGTGATATTCCAAGAAAAATAAAAATAAAGTTTTTCATCCAGTTAGAAATCTTCCTTACGCTAATAGAATCGTTTTGCGGTTTTTCAGAATAGAGAGAAACAATATCGCTGTCTTTTTTACGGGCTACTTTTTCTGACCGGCGAATAATATTAAAACCGGCCGAAGATGCATTCTTAAACGCCTCTCCTCCGGAAGAAATAATCGAGACGTCTTTGCTCAGTTTTTCAAAATGGCTTTTTAACTGCTCAACTTTATTTTTATTCTTAAAAACCCTGTTTGACTTGGGAATCACTAAAATAACCTCGTCTGAGGGAGAATTCTGGACTGCTTCCAGAATATCCTTAAAATTTTCACTCGAAGCAATATTAATGATTTTCATAATTATTAAGCTTTCTATATTATCTCCTAAATTTTTTCTCTTGACTGATTTTTGAAATCTCTTTATGTTTTTTTTCTTCTTCTTTAAACCCGTCAATATCTATTTTCATCCCTTTCCCTTTAGCAATATCCTCCATAATATCAAAAGTGACGCCCATACTCTGCTGAATATTAAAAGCATAAGGCCCAGGGATTATTCCATTACTTTTAAATTCAATGATGCCTTTTTCAAATTCCTTTGTACCTTTATCAAGCGCTTTCCCGAATTTCTGAAACTCTTCATTGAATATATTCAAAATTTTTTCTTTATTTTTATTCAACTCTGGATAATATTCTTTATAAATATTTATTATTGTTTCCAACGAACGTTGTAAAAAATCTTGCGGCAAATTCAGCTTTTCTGAATGTCTCATTATTTTTCTGATTAACCGCCTTAAAATATAGCCTCTTTCTATATTCGACGGCATAACTCCGTCTGAAATGACAAAAACGCTGGCTTTCAGATGGTCGGCGATTATTCTTTCTGATCTTTGGTTAGATTTATAATCATATAAATTCTTACCCCTTAATTCTGTTATTATCGGGATAAAAAGGTCGGTTTCAAAAACTGATTCTTGATTTTGCAAAACCAAGATTAATCTTTCTAATCCCATGCCTGTATCCACTCCTTTCCTTCTTAATGGAAGTAATTTTGCCGAGCCATTTAATAAGCCATCTCTTGAAACATCAGAAAGATATTCATTAAAAACTATATTCCAAATTTCAATTCCGTCGATATGGATTTCGGTGGTCGGGCCACAAGGACCGTTCGAACCGGTCGGCCCCCAAAAATTATCTTTTATGTCGCCAAAAAATATCCTGTCTTCTGAAATGCCAAATGATTTCCAAATTTCCAGCGATTCTCTGTCTTCAGGAACGTTATTTTTCAAATCACCCCTAAAAACAGAAATTTTTATTCTTTCCAAGGGAATATTAAAATCTTTAACTATCAATTCATAACCGAATCTAATCGCTTCTTCTTTAAAATACGAAGCTTCACCTTCCGGAAAATTAAATGAAAAATTTCCTAACATCTCAAAAAAGGTCAAATGGCTTTCATCACCAACCTCATTAATATCAACTGTCCGCAAGCATTTCTGGATTGAGGAAACCCTGTTTCCACAAGGCGAAGTGCTGTCTAGATAGTATTTTTTAAACTGCTGCATTCCGGCACTTGTGAAAAGAACTGACTGGTCTTCGGGAATAAGCAAAGAAGAAGGCATTATTTTATGCCCTTGTTTTTCAAAAAAATCCAAGAATTTTTTGCGAATTTCCTGATAAGTCATTAAAAGATTATCCCGCCGCCTAAAACTTCATTCCCTTTATAGAATACGGCGGCCTGCCCCGGCGCAATCGCCAGATTATTTTCTTTTATTTTCACCAAAGCCAAGGCTTTGCCATTCTTAATTATCGTGCAATCAATGTCTTTTTGCCTATATCTGATTTTTACTTTGCAATCCAAAGGCACTTTTTCTTTTCTTATCCAATTAAATTCCGAGATTTGAATTTTTAAACTTGGGATTTGTTTAGAATTTAGAATTTCGGATTTAGGATTTTTTAAATCATCGACGTAAAGGATATTCTTTTGAATATCTTTACTTACTATGTAATACGGCTTGCCGCCGCTTAAACCAAATCCGTGCCTCTGGCCAAAAGTATAAAACCAAACACCATCGTGCTCCCCTAAAATCTTATCATCGCTTCTTCTTAAAACCAAACCTTTTTTCGGCCGAATATTCTTTTTCAAAAATTCCCTGACTTCCAAAGGCCCCATGAAACAAACCCCTTGGCTGTCTGGCTTAGCCCAATTCGGCAATCCAAATTTTTTGGCCATCTTCCTGATCTCGGTTTTTTTGTAATCCCCTACCGGGAAAAGACAATGCTTGAGCTTTTCTTGATTTAAAGTGTATAAAAAATATGACTGGTCTTTGTTTAAGTCCTTGGCCTTTCGTAATTTATATCCTATTGTTTCGAATTTCGGATTTCGGATTTCGGATTTTCTCACGTAGTGTCCGGTCGCAATATAATCCGCTTCGAGTTTGAGCGCCTTATCTAAAAACAACCCGAACTTGATGAATTTATTGCACATCACATCTGGATTTGGCGTCAAGCCATCTCTATATCCATCAATCATATATTGAGCGACGTGCTTTTCATATTCTTTTGAAAAATCCCAAGTCAGCAGAGGAATATCAAGCTTCGCCGCCACTCGCATCGCATCTTCCCTATCTTGCTTCCATAAACAATAGTTTTCTGAATTTGGAATTTGGAGTTTGGAGTTTGTTTCGGATTCCCCCGCTTCGGCGCTCCATGGCTTCATAAAAACTCCAACTACATTAAAAAAAGCCTTTTTTAATAAAGCTGCGGCAACCGAAGAATCAACCCCTCCGGACATCGCCACGAAGACCTTTCTTTTAAGAGGGGTATTTGATTGTTTGTGTTTATTCCAAATTCTGGCCATATTCGTTTCATTCACCACTTTATTGTAAATTAACCTTTGAAGTGCAACACCTCATCGATATGATGGAATCAATGAGGTATCAACATTTCGGCAAGACGGAGAGGTCTGAACTCTCGATCCTACTGGAGAAGGGCTACTCGGTCAGAAGCATCGCTTCTGCTTTGAAGAGAAGTCCTTCTTCAGTAAGCCGCGAGATTGGTCGGAACACGATTAACGGAGAGTATGACTCTGGCAAGGCTGACCACAAAGCCTATGTCAGACGCTGGCAGTCAAAGTACCAGGGCATGAAGATAAGAGAGAATCAGAAGCTGGAACAATATGTTCGGGAAAAACTCAAGAAGCATTGGTCCCCAGAACAGATTTCGGGCCGGCTGAAACTGGAACAAGGCCACCCAATCATTAGTCATCGGGTCATCTACAAATACCTGGATTCTGTATTTGGCTGGCCCCTGAAAAAGTATCTCAAGTATCAAGGAAAATACCATAGATACTCGGGTTATCAAAGATCAAAGGAAAATGTAATTGATAACATGGTTTTCGTTGATCAGAGGCCGGAGATAATCAACCAGAGGAAGAAGTTCGGAGACTTTGAGGGCGATACTCTGGGAAGGCCCCTTCATACCAAATCCACGGTTGCCGCTTTGGTAGAACGAAAGTCTCGTTTCCTTTTGGCCAGAAAGATTAAAAGATTGGGTCAGGCTATGGATGTTTTCAAAGAACTGATGTCAGGCGTTCAAACCCATTCAATCACTCTGGACAACGGCTTTGAAAATGCCCGCCATCAAGAGCTGGGCATTGCTTCTTACTTCTGTCATTCTTACTCTTCCTGGGAAAAAGGTTCGATTGAGAATGCTTTCGGTATTCTTAGGGAGTATATCCCCAAGAAAGCCGGTTTGGATAACTATTCTCAAAAGGCCCTTGATGCTATCCTGGAAGAAATCAATGCCACGCCCAGAAAATGTCTCAATTACCAAACCCCTAAAGAAGTTTTCAGAGAAAACTGCTTAATCAGGTGTTGCACTTGAGGGTTTAATGGACGTATCAATAACGAGTTTTATTATATATTTTTTCAGCCTTTCTGTCACTATTTTTGGATCATTTATCTTGCTCAAAAACTTATGGCAGGTTTCTTTGAATTATATTATGCTATATTCATTAATACCTGCCCCATGCATCCTGAAATAAAACAAGATAAGCCGGGTATGTGTCTGGAATGCGGAATGAATCTCGTGCCATCAAAAAAGAAAGAGACGGCTACGGATCATTCGACACATGACAAGCACGCCGGACACAGCACGGACATGTTTCTCCGGAAATTTTGGGTAAACTTTATTCTCACCATTCCGGTAGTCCTCTATGCGGATGTTGTCAAAAAAATTTTTAAGTGGTCTCCTCCCCATTTCTCAGGATCAGAATACCTGCCGTTCGTGCTTGGTTCAATTGTGTTTTTCTACGGTGGCTGGGTATTCCTTGCCGGAGCATGGCGGGAAATTAAAGGCAGATTACCCAGCATGATGACTCTCATTGGTATTGCCGTTTCTGCGGCTTACCTCTGGAGTGTATATGCGATATTGGTCGGAACCGAAGCTCTGTTTTGGGAACTTACGACACTTATTACCATCATGCTTCTCGGTCACTGGATTGAAATGCGTGCTGTAAGCGGTGTGCAAGGCGCACTCAAGGAATTATCAAAATTGCTTCCCGATACGGCAGAAGTTATCCGCAATGGAAAAACAGAAACTATTCCTCTTTCTGAATTACGGGAGAATGACACGGTGCTTGTCCGGCCCGGAGCAAAAATTCCGGCGGACGGTGCAATTATAGATGGCGACTCTGATGTAAATGAATCAATGGTCACCGGTGAATCAAGGCCAGTTTCCAAAAAGCAAAATGATCAAGTCATTACTGGTACGATTAACGGAGACGGAGCACTTAAAATCAAAGTTGCAAATATCGGAGAGAAAACATTTCTTGCCGGCGTGATACGCCTAGTTACCGAAGCACAGGCATCCAAATCACGACTTCAAATTCTTTCGGATCGGGCGGCTCTCTACTTGACCGTTATTGCCGTAGCCGGAGGCCTGGCCACGCTTATCGCCTGGCTTATGGTCGGAGCTGAAGTGGGCTTTGCGGTGGTCCGGCTTGTAGCGGTGCTCGTGATTGCTTGCCCGCACGCGTTAGGTCTAGCCGTACCGCTCGTCGCTTCTATTTCCACAACCAAAGCGGCCCAAAATGGTTTTCTGGTGAAACAGCGGCTTGCTCTGGAAGCGGCGCGCACCATAGACACCGTGTTGTTTGATAAAACGGGAACTTTAACTAAAGGTGAATTCGGTGTTGTTGAAATTTGGAATACGAATGATCACACCAAAGATGAAGTTTTAGAATTAGCCGCTTCCCTTGATGCTCTTTCGGAACACCCGATTGCAAAAGCCGTCGTCGCTAAGGCTAAAGAGCGTGGACTCTCTCTCAAGGAGCCGAAAAAATTTGAAGCCATTAAAGGCAAAGGGGTCAAGGCCTTGATTGAAGATAAAGAAGTCATGGTGGGTGGACCGGCACTTCTTGAAAGTGTCGGCGTAAATATTCCGACAGAACTTTCGAAGCAGGTTCAGGATGCCGGTAAAAGGGGGCAGACTGTCGTCTTTGCTTTGAAAGAACGGTCTCTGCTTGGAGCGATTGCTCTTGCCGATATTATTCGTGAAGAATCCCGCGAGGCAGTCATGGCACTTAAAGAACTGGATATCAGGACTTCCATGATCACGGGCGATTCAGATGATGTGGCAAAGTGGGTCAGCGATGAGCTTAGGATTGATGAATACTTTGCCCGTATATTGCCCCATCAAAAATCAGAAAAGGTAAAAGAGCTTCAAAAACGGGGCCTTAAGGTTGCAATGATTGGTGATGGTATAAATGACGCTCCGGCTCTCACTCAGGCTGATCTCGGCATTGCCATCGGCGCAGGGACGAATGTCGCCATCGAGTCGGCCGGAATCATTCTTATGCGCAACGATCCACGGGATATCGTGAAGATAATCAGATTGTCCCAGATGACGTATTCAAAAATGATCCAGAATCTTTTCTGGGCAACCGGGTACAACGTGGTCGCGTTGCCACTCGCGGCAGGCGTGCTTGCATTCAAAGGGATATTTCTTGAACCGGCATTGGCGGCAGTATTCATGTCGGCAAGCACGGTTATTGTCGCGGTCAACGCCATTCTGTTACGCAGACGTAAATTATAAATATGCTCGGTTGTCGAACCGAGCTATTGCGAAGAGACAGTCTGAGTCGGCAGATCTTTTTCTATTTCTGCCGCTTTTTGCAAAACCAGATTTGAATAGTATCGACAGATGCTCTGGGTGCAATTGGCTTTTCCGCTCAAATAAATATTTGCGGCTCTGATTTCAGCTGTTTGGATTTTACTAGTGGCCCCGGCATTAGCCAAATAAATTGCTGCTGCCATAAAAGCATCTTCAATGCTCCAAGGATTAGGCAAGGCGTGGCCAGTCAAACTGGCTACTTGAACTTCATATAAGAGCCAAGTTGAAGGTATAAACTGGGCTGGGCCCAACGCCCCACCGCAGCCATAGTTTGGCGCCCTTGAAACCTTAACTGAGTTCGGATCTAATCCAAGCTTACCGACTATGGCAAAAAAGGCGTTCTTTTCGGTCTCAGCTCGGCTTGGCCGTCTAAGCCTCAAATAACAACCATACATATCATCTAACCAATTCCCTGTTCCAACATTCCTTCCTAAACCAGATTCAACATCCAGAATCGCCAATAAAAATGCCGGCCTGATGCCGACTCTTATCGCCGCAAGCTGACCGTATTTTAAAGCATCTTCAAGAGTAATCCCCTGCTCTAACAAAAATCTTACCTGACCCCTTATCCTTTCTATATCCTGGTTGGTCTTTTTGACTAAATCCTGAAATTTTTTCTCTTCGCCTTTAGTTATTTTAAGAATATCATTCTTCTCTTTTTTCTTTAAATCAACTTCAAGCTTTTGGATTTGCTGAACATTTCTCAAGCCGACTTGTTCCGTTTCCCTGATCTCTAATTTTTCCTGTTCCGTTTCAAATTCGATTTTTAACTGCTTCAAATCCTTAATTATCACTTGGGCTTTTTCCTGAGAAACCATAATGCTTTCAAGATTACCAAAGAAATCAGAAAGGTCGCGGTTCTTAAATAAAATCTCAACCAGAGTTTCCCGGTCGTTTTGGTCAAGCAACCTTAAAAACTGACCCAAGCTTTCTTTTATCTTTTCAATTTTGGCAAGGGCCGCATCAATATTTTTGACAGTCCCATCAATTTCCAAGCCAGTCTGCTGAATAGCCAGATCAAGAGTTCTTATTTCAAGCTGGAGTTTTTTGATTTGCGTGTCTAAAATGAAAATCTCTCCTTCCATAGTTCTGGATTGTCCCTGCTTTTCGACAATCTGCTTCTGAAATTCTTCTTTCTGCTTTTCCAGCTCCTGAATCTGCCTTTCCCTATCGGAGATTTCCTGCTGGACATCAGCATTTAAAAAATTAAAAAACAAAAATGAACAAACAAAAATCAAAGAAAATAAAAATATGAATAAAGATTTACTCATATTTTTATTATACCACAACTTCACGAAATAGTTTCTATCCGTGCGCTTTACCTTCCAGCATCGCCATCATTTGTTCATCTGACATGTTCATTTTAACCAAATCATCGGCATGCTCCATTTTAACATGTTCCATCATCTTTTCAGCAACTTCTTTTGCGGTTTCTCCAGTCGCCTCAAAAGTACAAGCGATTTGAGGATTTATATCTTTACAATTAAGTTTCATCATAATTTTTTTCAGATTCTATTAAATACAAACTCGACCTATTAGAATAATACTGCATAAATCGTTCCAATAGCAAATAAAATTACTATTATATTTAAAAGCCACGGATGAAAATTCAAAGAATATTCCGGTTCTCTAGTGCCTAATTTTTTAACTTTTTTATACATCATCACTAAAATAACGCCTTCAATGCCAATAGCCACTGAACCCGCCAAAGAAATTACCTCAATAAAATTCCTAACCCCGAACAAAAATAGAAAAAAAGGAATAAAACAAGTCAAAATCCATGCATTAAGACGTTTAAATCCGTAATCAAGTCTGAAAGTTTCAACTAAAGCTAAGGCCAACGCCAAAAAAGAAGTAGTTATCGCCAAAATTCCGAAAAGAGAAACGAGAAAAATAATCCGATAATCAAAAAAATCAATAAGCCCGCTGACTACGTCCGGCGAGGTAGCTTCTCCTGAAATCCCCATTATTAAAACGGCGAAAATCAGATAAAGGACCATCGGAATCAGACTGCCAGCTAAAATCGCTTTTTTTAAAATATCCGTTTTGCCTTTGAGTATTTCTCTTTGGGTCGGAATTGCCGAAAATCCGGCATAGGCAAAAAGCAAAATGCCGTAAGGCAAAAACCAAAATTCCTGATTAAACAATGCAGTCAGATTTTCAAGCTCGATTTTTGGAACTCCTAGAATAAAAATTAGAGAAAGAACGAAAATGAAAAAGAAAACCATAAAAAATTCAAACCGGGCCACTGTTTTTAAGCCGGCCAAAACCGCCAAAGAAACAAAAACAAAAAACCAAATGCTGTATCTGAAGGGATCATTGTAAAACTGGGGGATGAAAATATTGAAAAGAAAGCTTCCACTGATAATTATGTAAGCCAGTAAAGCCCCGTAAATGCTTAGAAACCAAGCAAAAGAAGCCAAAGTTTTTGCACCACTGCCAAGATAAATTTTTACATAGCCGATAAATTGGTGAATCCCTTTTGTCCTTAAAACAATCTCTCCAAAAATAAGATTAACCGCCAAACTCAAAAAACCCATAAAAACCAAAAACAAAAGGCCGGATAAAAACCCGGCTTTGGCAAAAGAAAAAGGAATCCCAAAAACCCCAACACCAACTATTGCTCCGATTAAAATCGAAACTGCGTATAAAAAGTATCTCCTTTCAGAATTAAAAAGCAAATATGAAAATAGCGCTTAACCAGATAAAAGCGACCAAAAGAATAATCTTCCCCTCTTTAGCTAATTGCGGCCTTCTTAAAAAATAAAATCCCAGAATTACTCCGATAAGAGGCGATAAAATTGCTGAAATTATCCCAATTGCAAAAAGCGACTTTGCAGAAGGAAAAATTATGTAATCTCCCCCCATAAAGATATCAGAAATTTATGCATAATGACCGGTAGTCAGATTTCTCGACTCGATTTTTTCTTCTTTTGGGGCTTTTGGAAATTTAAAAGCCGCCTTCAAAACATCTTTCATGTACTCGACAAAAATAAACCTTAGTTCTTTTTTGATTTCTTTCGGAATATCATCCAAATCTTTCTCGTTGTCTTTGGGTAAAATTACGTTTTTAATGCCCACCCGGTGAGCAGCTAAAACTTTTTCCTTAATTCCGCCTATTTCCAAAACTTTTCCCCTTAAAGTCACTTCTCCGGTCATAGCCACATCCTTTCTTACTTTTATTCCGGTAAATAGTGAAATAAGAGCCGTCGCGATAGTAATGCCGGCTGAAGGCCCATCCTTAGGAATGGCGCCGGACGGAACATGAATATGAATATCATAGTTATAAAAATCTTTAAGCGCTTCAATCTCTTTAGAACCAGCGCCATAATTTACTTTTGAGACAAAAGAACGGCTAAAAGACAAAGCAGTCTTGGCAGATTCCCTCATTACATTACCAAGATGACCGGTTAACTCCAGTTTCCCCTTGCCTGGCATTCTGGTCACCTCAACTCCAAGCACTTCACCGCCGACCGAAGTCCAGGCTAGTCCAGTGGCCACCCCGATTTCGTCGCTTTTTTCGGCCAATTGGGAAAGATATTTTTCCGGGCCCAAAAATTTCCTCAAAGAAGGAAGATCAATTGAAATTTTCCCTGCTTTCATATTATTCTCAACTAAATTCCTGACATTCTTCCTGACAACTTTCGCCAACTGTCTTTCCAAATCCCTGACTCCGGCTTCACGGGTATATTTCCTAATCACTTGATGAAGCACTTCATCCGAAAAATTAATCACTTTATCAACGCCATGCTCCTTTAAAATTTTGGGTATCAAAAATCCTTTGGCGATATGGAGCTTCTCGTGTTCGGTATAGCCGGGAAACTCAATTATCTCAAGCCTGTCCCTTAAAGCCGGAGGAATAGTATCCATCACATTGGCCGTAGTGATAAATAAAACATTGGATAAATCAAACGGAACTTCAAGATAATGATCAGAAAAAGCAAAATTTTGCTCAGGGTCAAGAGCTTCTAACAACGCAGCTGACGGATCTCCTCTGAAGTCATAGCCAATCTTATCAATTTCATCCAGCATGAATACGGGATTATGCGTTCCTATATTATGGATTCCCTGAATAATCCGGCCTGGCAAAGCGCCGACATAAGTCCGGCGATGTCCCCTTATCTCGGCTTCATCTCTGACTCCGCCCAGAGAAATTCTTAAAAACTTCCGGCCAAGAGCTTTCGCAATTGACTGGCCAATTGAAGTCTTTCCGGTTCCAGGCGGGCCGATAAAACAAAGGATCGGACCCTTAATCTTGCCAACCTGTTTTTGAACAGCCAAATATTCCAAAATCCTTTCTTTTGCCTTTTCAAGACCAAAGTGGTCGCTTTCTAAAATCTTTACGGCTTTTTTAATGTCTATTTTTTCATCTGAAGAAGTTGACCACGGCAACTCCACTAGCCAATCAAGATAAGTTCTGATATAGGAAACTTCTGGGCTGAAAGAAGGCATTCTCTCCATTCGATCCAGTTCTTTCATCGCTTTAGTTTCAGTTTCTTTGGGCATCTTCGCTTCTTTAATTTTTTTGCGAATAATTTCAAAATCGCTTTTTTCGCCGCCCAGTCCCAACTCTTTTTCAATGCTTTTGAGCTGCTCCCGCAAATAAACTTCTTTCTGCATTTTGCCAAGCTGTTTTCTGGTTTCCTTGGCCAGTTTTTTTTCAGTTTCGAGAATCTCAAGCTCCTTAACTAAATGCTTATTTACTAATTTTAAAGCTTCTTTTATATCAAGAGTTTCCAAAATCTTTTCCTGTTCAGTTACTGAAAGAGCAAGATGATAAACAATCAAATATAAAACCTGTTCCGGATCTTTGATGCTTTTGATTAAATTCAGGAATCCGGGCGGAAGAGGCCTGCCTTTCTCCGAAACATCGGCAAAGTTATCCAGAACTGAACGGCTCAAAGCTTTTACCTCTATATCGTCGGTAATAACAACATCTAAGGGTTCAATTTTAGCTGTCAAGTATGGTTCGGCCTGGGGAAAACTTAAAATTCTAACTCTTTTGATGCCTTCAACTTCCACTCTGGCTGTCCCGCCGCTTGATTTAAGAACTAAATTGATTTTGCCGATTGTTCCAAAAGAATATAAGTCTTCCGGAGTAATATCTTCAGAAGAATTTTTTTGGGTCACAAAAATGGCCAATTTGTCGCTAGCCATAGCCTTATCCAACGCAAGCAGTGTTTTTGCCCGGCCGATTGCCAAAGGGACGATTAAAGTCGGGAATAAAGTCATGTCCCGTAAAGCAATTATCGGAAGCTCTTCTTTAACAGTAAAATTATTGATCTTAAATTCGTTCATTTTTATTTACAATTTAGGAACCTATTTTAAATACACTTCGTCTCCCTCTTTTACTTTCTGACTCATTTTAATCCCAATAACATCTCCCTTTTTTACTTTCTCAACTTGCTCATGTTCAATCTGCATTGAATCAATAACTTGTTCAAAATCAGTATCCTTGCCTTTAACCCTGATTGTATCTCCTGATTTTAAAGCACCGTTTAATTCAATGATCCCGACCCCAATCTTATCATAATAATGAGAGATTTTTCCGATAGGTTTTTCTTCTGTCATTTTAGAATATTCGAAAATTAATTTAAATCGACCGTTATTCTCCGATTGGCGGAGGAGTTTTAAGTTCTTTTTGTTCTCGCTCAATTAATTTGACAAGCTTTTCGATCAATTCTTTCGGGTCATTTGAAAAAACTACCTTTCCGGCGCCATGGTTATGGGGATCCTTAACATTCATTAAAAGATTTGAAATCTCTTCAGCAGTGCCGCCACTGCCCGTCAAAACACCAATTGGCTTATCATCTTCCAAAGCAATCGTAAATTCATTTAAAGTTCCAAAACCTCCACATATCACTATAACCGCATCGGCAGCCTTTGTCAATAATAAATTCCTCCCGGAATAGCCAAAACCGGTAAAAATAACGGTATCGCAACAGCCAATCGGAAGCCGGTATGTTTTAATGTGATGCTGGTAAGAAGATGCCGGGCTCAAGCCAAGGACAATACCCCCTTCTTCCTTTGCTCCTTTGGCTGCAAAATCCGGGATACCGCTGGTTGCGCCAGTAATTAAAATACCATTATGTCTGACTACTTCGCGTCCGACTTCTTCAGCTTTTTGAGGAGCATTTACATCGCACATTCCTATATCGGCGGCCCCAGAAATCGCAAATTTGTATTTCACCCTTCTATTCTATTAAAAATTTAAAAAGGTTGCAATTAAATAACCGACTATCGACATCACTGCAATCGGAGGTAAAGCCGCCATCGGCCGCCTTTTCCGCTGAGTAACAAAAAGATAATAAGTCAGCGACAAACCCAAAAGAGAAAAAAATAAAACAACCAATCCGCTCGTCAAACCGTGAATTCCGATAACCGAAGCAATTAGGATTAAAGGCATTATTAAGTCTCCGGATCCTAAAATCATAAATTCTCCTCCGGGCCGAACTCTAGCAATATTCTCGGTCCAGCCCTTTGCGCTTTGGGGCAAAACGATTCCGGAAATCGCGCGGGATTTAATCATTTCTTCGGCAATCTTCACCATATGGCCGGTTTTATAAACGGCAATAATATCATAAAAAGACAAAATCAAAAGAAGTACTACAACTGAAATCGGCGTTAAAGATAATCCTAAAACCGCACCAATCCCGGCCATCCCCAAAATTATTCCTATATTATGAACTAAAACTATTCTTTTTTTAAAAACTAAAGCAACCAGTGCTATCGCGGCCAAGGTCGAAAAAATAACTTTACTGAATATCAGCGAAAAAATCGTCTGGCTGCCGGCAAAGATAACCAACCCCAGAATTAATCTGAAAAATCTGCCGGATTTATAAAAAAACTTATTAAGAAAATAAATAAAGGCAGTGGAAAAAACCAAAAACAAAATTACTTCCCAGACGGCCAGATCAATGGAAACATTTTGGTCTTGAACCAAGCGACCGCCTCTTAAAGCCACAAAAATTCCCAATAGCTGAGTCGTAGCAAAAAGTCCGAGTTCTTGAAAAAATAAAATCATTTAACTATAATTGTCCCTTTCTGCTCAACTTTTCTCTCGTTGTGGTAATCAAAAATTCCTCTTTTTATAAAAGTAAAAGTGAATACTCCTTGGGCTGAAATATCAGAGATGCTGTCAAAACCCGGCAAATCAGTATGGTCAGGATGAGGATCAGAAACGACTCTTATCGGAAAAAGACTGTCGTTCATGAATCTGACCGTGTCGCCGACATTAATCTGCAGGTTAGTCGGACTGAAAACGCCATTAGTGTAAAAAACAGTATAAGTCCGACCGACATAATTTTTAGGCTCGCCTACATTAGCCTGCTGCTCTTTAGACATGTCTCTGCTAAAAATGAAAACTGCTCCGCCAAACAAAGAGAGAATTAAAATAATCAAAAACCAGGACAATTGTTGATTCGATTCAGAATCCATTTATTATCTTTATACGCTTATATATCCTACTCTGGCAAGACTTCTTTAATAACTTTAGGCCTTTGCTTTTCAAGCCATTCTTTCACTTTCAGTGTTGCCCGGACATCGTCTTCATTATATTTAATAAGCTTATCTAAAAAATCTTTCTTCCCAGTTTCCAGCCACTGGTCATACCAAGTCAACGGTTCTCCCCCGCCCGCCCCCAGATCTGACCATTTATAACCTATGAACCCGGCAATATCTTTTAAACTATAAAAATATATCGGCATAATCACCGAATTAATCGCAATGTTATATAAATCCAGACTGTTCTCGCGGAATTTTTTCATCAACTCCGAAGGCGCACTGTATCTTTTTTCAAATCTTTGCACAACATGCTTTTCATAGTAGCCATAATGATAAATGATAAAATCTTCCAGCTCCCCCAAAAATTTCAAAAAATCTTCCCAGATTTTCTTCTCCTCTTTCTTGTTTTTGGCAAGAAAATATTTAAACTCCGTCTTTTTGCCTTTTTTGATCAATAAACCAAGCAGACAATCAATCCCGCGGGTCGGATCGCTTTCAATGTCAAAATAAATTTCATTTTTAACTTCTGGAAAATTGTAGTGCCGGATGATTAACGGCTGGCCAGAAATTAAAACCTGAGCTTGATTTTGGACTCTTATAAGTTTATCAAAATTCCAACCCTCAAGCCCTTCCTGAAGCCGGCTTATTTCCGACTTGGCCAGCTGTCCAACGGTCTTTAACCCTAATTCATACAAATCGCGCTGGTCGCGCTGGCTAAGGCCCTGAATCAAAGAAACATCCTCACAGCCTTTGGTTTCTTCCTCACAGATGGCAAACCACGGGCTTCTTTTGCAACCACCTTTAATAAACGGCGGCGGCTTTTCCCCGTCAAGAATTTTTTCGATCTCTTTGAGGGTAAGCTGGAACTTGTCTAGAAACGGATCGATCAAAAATGACCTCGCTTCTCCATCGGCGTTAATAATATAGGCATCCTGAGGCCTCGCCCCCTGAATTTTTTCCAAAATCAAGCTCGCGAAAACCAATGGGAATTTATACTCGTCTTTAAGCTCCGGATCATTGCGGATATCATAAGCAATATAATACCAGTCGCCAAAACTGCTCTTGGCTGATCGGTCAATTGCTTTAAGCTCTGCAATCGGCCGGCGCTCAATAAAATCCGGCTCACCGACCCAATGGCCGTCCATCAGGACCGGCTTATAAACATTTTTGCCTTGCTTCATCAATTCAACCGTGGCTAAAAAGGCTTCATCCAGATCTTTATAAAGTTCTGATTTTATTTCCACGAATTCTTGGGTTGGCAGAACTGAGTTTGGCTCGCGGATTCGGCCGGAATAAAGCATTTCTAAAACCGGCGGCACGTGCTTATGCTTTTTCTGATCTTCGTAGATGTCATACCAAATCCAATGCGGACACAGAAAAAATTTATAGAAATGCTCGGATTTAAGTAATTGTTTTGGCATAATGTATGCTCGGGTATAATTAATTTTCAATAAGCCCTTTCTTGGGCTTTACTTAATTATACCCTCGCCATATTTAATAATTCATTTAAAACTACCGGCAACTCGGTTACGCCATCACTTCCACTGAAATGACCTTTATTTTCTTCTAGTTTAATATTCTTTATGCCGAGTTTTTCTCCAAAAATAAAAGCATTATCATTTTCAAAGTCTATTTTATTTTCAATCCACGGTTTAGCAATTCTTCTCTCTTCATCTGATTCATATAATACCAAATTAAACCAGCCAGCAATAAAAATAGCACCACCTATTTTCTCCTTTGGGTTAAGTGATTCCAAATATCTTAAAATCGTTTGGCAACCAATACTATGCCCAATTAAAAAAGTTTCTTCATCTGGATTACCAACCACTTCTTTTAAGTGAGTTACCCACGTTTCTATTCTGGGTTCATTACTGTCGGGCATTGATGGAACTTTAACTAAAAAATTCTGCTTCTCAAGCTCTTTTTTAAGCCATGGAAACCAACCTTCTTCGGAATAGCCTCCCCAACCATGAATTATAAAAACTCTTTTCATAACAAATTAAGTATAAATAAAACTTTTTCTCAAAACAACTTACGTTATAATATGCTATAACAAGTTATAACGTAAAAAGAATTTTATTTGTAAATTGACCTTAAAAAAGCTTTTGTCACATAAACCGCGCTGAAAATGCTGAAGATCGTGCCGATGGCCAATGTTAAGGCAAAACCCTTAACCAGCGAGGTTGCGAAAATATACAAAATCACCGCGGCAATCAAGGTGGTTATCTGCGAATCGCGGATTGAAGACCAGGCCCGGCTAAAACCCGCTTCCATGGCCGCCGGGCGGCTTTTGCCTTCTCTTATTTCTTCCTTAATTCTTGAAAAAATCAAAATATTACCGTCAACCGCCATGCCAAGCGACAGAATAAACCCGGCGATTCCGGCCAAAGTCAAAGTCACCGGCAGTAATTTAAAAATCGTCAAAACCGAAACGGTATAAAAAAATAATGCAAAAACTGCAATTAAGCCATAGCCTCTATAAAAAATGACCATAAACAAAACTAAAGCGATTAAACCGTAAAGCCCGGCTTTTAAACTTTGTTCAAGCGAAGCTCTGCCTAAACTCGGCCCTATTGTTTGCTGAGAAATCAAGTGAATTGGTACGGGCAAGGCGCCGGCTGAAAGACGAATCGCCAAATCTCGGGCATCATTAATGGTAAACTGGCCGTCAATTACCGCTTGGCCATTGGTTATCTCATCTCGAACTATTGGAATGGAAATCGGCTGACCGTCCAAAAAAATGGCTAACGGCCGGCTTAAATTTCTTTTTGAAATTTCGGAAAGCAGTTCTTTGCCGTCGTTGTTAAACTCCAAACTCACATGGGGCAAATTAGTGCTGGAGTCAAAAGACAAATAGGCCCGCTTTAACTGCTTGCCACTTAGGCCGGTGGAAGTAAAATTCTCGACAGAAATTTCCTGCGTCATGTCAAAACTTTCCGGCAATTTCTTAAATTCCAGAAATGGCGTCTCCCCTATTAATTGAATCGCTTCAGCAACATCTTTGACCTGAGGCATCTCAACAATCAGCCTATTACGGCCGCTTATCTGCACTACCGGCTCAGCTACGCCAAAAAGATTAACCCTTCGTTCAATCACATCTCGAACACCTTCCATTGAATCACCCCGTTCCGATTCTAAAATATTTACTAAATCAGCTTCATAAACCAATTGGGCGCCGCCAAGCAAATCAAGCCCCAAACGAAACTGTTTCTCCGGAAATTGAAAATTAAAATTGCCAAACCATCTGTTTGGCAGTTGCGGATAAACAAAAACAGCCAGCAAAACAAAAATGATTATTAAAATAACAATTCTCATTGCTTAAGAAAAATCTTTACTTTTTCTTCAACTACTTTTTTCATTTCTTCAACCGCTCCTTCCAAAAATTTATATGGCGTAGTTTCACCCGGAAATTCTCTGAGTTTTTTATCCAATCCTTCCCGATAAGCCACTCTCACTTCAGTATTGATATGAATATTGGTAATTCCATTTTCAATCGCCTTTTTAAATTCTTCGTCAGCCAGTCCTGAACCGCCGTGCAAAACCAAAAAAGTTTCCGAAACGGCTTTATTTATTTTTTCAAGCAAACCAAAATCCAGTTTTTCTTCCTGTTTGGAAACTATGCCATGAATATTTCCAAAAACTATAGCGATTCGATCCACGCCTGTTTTTTCGACAAATTCCTTAACTTCTTCAGGTTTAGTAAAGTCTTCCGGCCTAATTTCAATTGTCTCCTGCAATTTTGATTCGCCGCGAAGATAGCCTAACTCGCCTTCAACCGAAATGTCGGAATTGACTGATTTAGCATAATCAATGACGCTGTGAGTCGTCTTGATATTTTCTTCAAAAGACATTGTTGAAGCATCAATTAAAACTGTATCATATCCATGTTTTATTGCTTCTTTGCAATGCTCAAGGCTTTTATGGTGGTCAGCATTTAAGAATATTGGGATATTAGTCTCTTTTTTCCACGAATCAACCAAAGCCCTTGCCTGGCTATAACCCAAAAATTTCGCTTCACCTTCCGAAGTCCCGACCATTAAAGCGTATTTATCATAAGGCAAATTATGAAAATCAAGGACTTTCTTGAACCCCAAAACGATCGCCTCAAGCTGTTCGGCCGAAACAAAGTTAAAATGCGGAACGGCAAATTTATTTTCTTTGGCTATTTTTAGATAGTCGTTGAGACTCACTAAAATTCAATATAACCTTTGATGACGTTTTGTTCAATAAGTTCGTTCATTTTGTTACGGCCCAAATATTCAATAAAAATCTTATTCCAAAGCGCTTCCTGTTGATGATATAAATATTTTATTTTTTCTTTTTGAACCAAAGTCATCACCACATCAATCAAATCGAAACTGACTAATTCTTCTCCGCCGTCATTTTTTAAAAAATCACCAACAAAATCCAAACCTTTCCAAAATCCAAAATTTAATCCCTTGGTATCTTCCGCCTTCATCGGCAACTTTGCCAAGCTTTCTTCTGCTTTAAACCAATGCTCCGCTTCCGGGTTTATATGAGGCATAAACAGTCGCGAATCATTCTCATCGTCTTTGGCTAAGTATCTTTGAATTATCAGCCAATCTGCTTTAGATTTTAGACTTTCGGCTTTCGACTTGTCCAAAACATCGCCGCGAAGAAGCGATTTTAATTTTTCAGAGAAATTTTCTTCGCTGATGAATTTTCTGAATAATTTTGAATAAAACGGAACTTCGTTCAAATAATGAAGTATCAACGTAAAAATCCTCGTTATTTCACCGGGAGTGTCGAGCTTCAAAGGAATAATAAAAATAATCCCGAGTTCTTTAAGATGGCTGACATTATGATATTTTTTTTCCAAAAATTTCTCGGCTACTTTAAGCCATTTTTCTTCTAAAACCTTAAGCCGAATGGCTTTTTCCTCAAAATCATCTGGTCCAAGATTATTATAGGCAGTATCAAAAAAATTATGCATCCATTCGGTTGTTTGAGTAAATCTTAAAGCCGCAAAAACCGATTCAAAACTTTCTTTGGCAATCAGTTCTTCGACATTTGCATAGCCGAAAAATTCAAGCAGGTTTTTCGGCGGATTTTCTGAAAGCAACTCAACTGCCCTATCTCTTTTTATGAAAAATCCCATTTGTTGATTCACTAAAGAAATCGATGCCTCGCAAAGCTTGCCGCATACCTTAGAAATCTTGCTTAAATCCGGCTTGTCCAAAATTTGGAAAAGCTCTTTATCTAAATGAATAAGCCGTGACTGCAGAGCTTGGCGGACTTCTTGAGCTCCAGATGCTTTTGACAAACCAATCTCATCTAAAGTCCTGTTTACTAATAAATCATTTTCTTCAGCTATTTTTTCAATCACTCCTTCTTGTCCCGTGATTGAAGCCATCTTCTGCTCCAAATTCAAAAGAAGTTCTGGTTGGACGCGAAGTATTTTAGCTAATCGGTTGAATTGATCCTGCATTTTAAATTACTTTAACTTCCACCAACGGCCACGGCCCCCAATCGTCTTTTTTGAGAATCCCAGTCTTGGGGCCATATTGAGCGACGACCGATGAAGCGTTGGCCGAGGCGAATTGGATTGACTTAATAATATCGCCAGACAAAATGAATTGAGAAACAAATCCTGAAACAAAAGCATCGCCGGCGCCGGTGCGTTCCACTCGCGGAGAATCAGGCATCGTGACCCGATAAGTACTTTTCTTATCCGAAACTAAAGCCCCTTCCGGTCCAAGAGTCAAAACAGTAATTCCTTTCACAATCTTATCTAATCCTTTTGAAATTTCTTCGGTATTGGAATTACTTGGTATCCCTAAAAGTGATATTCCTTCTTCTTTATTAATCGAAAAAATATCAACTTCAGCCAGATATGGTTTTAATTTTTCCAAACCAAAAGCTAATTCTTTCCCGCCCGGGTTAAAAACAATTTTGAAATTCCGCGTAGTAATATGCTCAAAAACTTTTTCAAGCAGCTCTAATCTTCCGCTTAGGCTATTCAAAAAAAACCACTTAGCTTTTAATTTATTCCAGGGAATTTTTTCGACTTCCAAATACTGGCCCTCGCCCCGATAACTCAAAATAGTCCGCTCGGCATTCGGATGAACCAAAATTACCGAATAAGCGGTTAACTCATTTTTATTAACCGTTAAAAAAGGCTTAACCTTTTCTCGTTTCAATTCTTTCATTACTTCTTTGCCGTTAAAATCATTGCCGACAACTCCAACGCACCCCGTCTTTAATCCCTGTCTTGAAAAAGTCACGGCTGCATTTGTTGCTCCGCCGCCAGTAGAAAAAACAAGTTCCTTAATCGGTATTTTTGCTCCCAAGGGAAAACATTGCTCTTCACCGCTAGGCGAATCAGAATGTCTTCTTAATTCAACGCCTTCTGATTTAAGAAAAACGTCGCGAGTGGCCGAACCAATGGTTATTACATCAAGAATTTTAAACATTGCCCATTAATTCTTTTAATGCTTTCTCGATATTATCATTTTTAAAAATATAGCTTCCGACTGCAGCACTTATCGCACCGGCAGTCTCAACCAATTTTATTATTTCCGGTTTTATTCCGCCGTCAACCTGAATTTTCTTACTCGGATAACGAATATGAAAATCTCTGATTTTATCTAAAACCTCGGGTAAAAACGGCGAACCGTAAAATCCCGGTTCAACAGTCATAAACTGAAACAAGCTAATCCTATCAATATAAGGTTCGACTGCCGAGTAATTTGACTTAGGATTAAAAATACAGCCAACTTCGCGGCCAGCCGTATTAATTTTATTTATTAAAAAATCAAAGTCATCAACCGCCTCCAAATGAACCAAATACCTGATGGCTTTGGTGCTTAGCCAATTATCAATCAGATTTCCGGGGTTATCAACCATCAAATGAATTTCAAAATTTAATTCAGTCTGAACTTTTTCGAGTTCCTTGTAGCCGTCAATGGTTTTATTAGACACAAACCCACCATCGCCTATATCTAAATGAACTAAATCTGTATACGGCTCAATTTTTTTGACCATATTTTCAAATTCTTCAGAAGTATTAGCGAGTATGGCAGGAATAACTTTTATCATTTTACTAAATTCGGCGGCGTTCTCCCTTCCAGCGCCTCAATAATATTTTTCGCTGCCAATTCAGCCATCGCATTTCTCGTTTCTTCAGTAGCTGAAGCAATATGAGGAGTCAAAATTATATTATTAAGCCTGAAAAGTTCAGGCTCAACTTTCGGCTCATTTTCAAAAACATCAATCGCCGCCCCTCGAATCCATTTTTCCTTTAAAGCTTTAGCTAATGCTTTTTCATCTATTACTGGCCCCCGGGATGTATTTATTAAATAAGCGCTTGTCTTCATCTGCTTTAGTTTGTTCTCATTAATCAAATGGCGGGTTGATTCTAAAAGCGGAACATGAATAGAAATAAAATCAGAACGGGATAATAAATCATCGATATTTTCAAAAAACTGAGCGCCGACTCCCCTTTCAAAATTCTCGTCTTTTTTTACATCGGTATACAAAACTTTCATTCCAAAACCCTTAGCCGCATAATACGCCACTCTAGAACCAATCCGGCCCAATCCAACCACACCCAAAGTCTTACCGAATAGATCAGTGCCTAAAAGAAGCATCGGTCCCCAAACACTATACATTCCGGCTCTGATAAATTTATCAGCCTCGGCAATTCGATGGCTGATCGCCAGCATCAAAGCAAAAGTGTGCTCGGCTACAGTATTGGTCAAAACATCGGGAGTATTGGTTACCATCAGATTTCTTTGTTTTGCCGCATCCAGATCAATATTATCAAAACCAACTGCGTAATTGGCTATGATTTTCAAAGTCGGCAAACCGGTATCCATAATTTCGGCATCAATTTTTTCGGTTAAAACCGAGAGCAGAGCGTCAGTTCCTTTAATTCCGGCTAAAATTTCCTGCTTGTCAGCCGCGCGATCTTTAGCCGCCTCATTAATTAAAACTTCATAACCTTTGTCGCGCAAAAGCTTAATACCTGATTCAGGAATAGGTCGGGTTATAAAAATTTTCATATTTGATCTATTTTTTCAATTCTCCTTTTGTGACGTTCTTCATTAGTGAATGGCGTTTCAAGCCAAATTTTAATTACCGCTTTAGCCACTTCCTCATTTACAAAAAAGACGCCCAAAGACAATATATTGGCATTATTATGCTCACGGGATAATTTTACAACTTCATCAGACCCGCCATAATACACTGCCGCCCTTACTCTTTTGTATTTATTAGCTGTCATTGCTTCGCCTTGGCCAGAACCGCCCAATATTATTGCTTTTGAATTTTCCGGATCAACGGAAACTTTTTCTGCCGCTTTATGAATAAAATCCGGGTAATCATCATCTTTCTCATGCTCAAAAGCGCCCATATCCTGAAATTCATAATTCCATTCAGTAAGCCATTGCTTAATTTTTTCTTTTAGTTCAAACCCGCGATGATCTGTTGCTAAATAAATCATTGTTTTAACCTATTCAAATAATTTACCGCCTGAAGTAAAGCGCAGGTGCCCTGCCCGGCGGCAATAATTATCTGCTTAAATGGTATATCAGTAACGTCGCCGGCGGCAAAAAGACCAGGGATATTCGTTTCACAATTCTTACTTACCACAATTTCGCCGGCTTTTGTTTTTTCAACGCTTTCCGGAGCAATGCCGCTATTTGGCAGCATACCTATATGGATAAAAATGCCGTCGACCTTCAATTTCTGTTCAACCCCGCTTTTATCTTTATACTTTAACTCGCTTACAAAGCCGTCGCCAATTATTTCGGCAGTCATAGCGTTATAAATTATCTCCACATTTTTTTTCTTTGATAAATTATCTATTAAAATTTGGTCTCCCTTAAAAATCGCATTTTTATTTATTACATAAACTTTGCTTGCAATATCCGCCATCATAATTCCTGCTTCCAAGGCTGAATTCCCTCCGCCGATTATAGCTACTGTTTTCCCCGGGAATAACGGCCCATCGCAAACAGTGCAATAACTCACGCCTTTATGCCTTAATTCTTTTTCTCTTAAAATATTCAATTCCCGTGGATGAACGCCAGTAGCGATAATCACAGCCTTGGCAATATACTCTTTCCCGCCTTTAGCAATAATAGAAAAAATGCCGTCTTCTAATTTATTAATTTTTTCAACTTCCACTCCGGTTTCAGGCTCAATGCCATAATCATCTAAATGCTTTTTAAATTTATCGACAAGTTCTAAACCATTAGTATCCGGCACACCCGGGTAATTGTCTACTTCTCCAGAAGTAGCCACCTCTCCCCCAAAGTCCTTGGAAATTATCTTAAAATTCAAATTTCGACGGACAGCATAAATAGCGGCGGCAGTTGCGGCCGCTGAACCACCGATTATAATAAGATCATATCGTTCCATTAGATCTATTCTATTAAAAAATGAGTAAAAAATACATCTTGATAATTTTAGCCTTATCTTTAGTGACGCATTTTGTATTTTTCTCTTATCCGGCTGAAACTGTCTTTGACGAAGTCCATTTCGGAAAATTCATTTCGAGCTATTTCACCGGTGAATATTTTTTTGACATCCATCCCCCGCTTGGCAAATTAATGATCGCCGGAGTGGCAAAAATTTCCGGATTCCAGCCCGGATTTTCTTTTCAAACTATAGGCCAAGATTACTCGGACAATTCTTATAAATGGCTGCGGTTCCTGCCAAAACTGGCCGGCGCATTATTGCCGGTAGTAATCTTTTTGATTGCTCTGAAACTCGGCCTAAGTCAAAAATCTGCTTTCTTGGCCGGCCTGCTTATAGTCTTCGAAAATTCTCTTTTAGTCCAGTCTCGGCTGATTTTACTTGATGCTTTTCTTTTGCTTTTCGGATTTTCAGCGATATTATTTTTTCTTAAATTCCGTTCTTCCAACTCTACTTACCACTTACTAATTTCTACCTTTTTTGCAGTATCAGCCGCTTCAATCAAATGGACAGGCTTCACCTTTTTAGCAATTATAATTCTTTTCTATTCAATAAACTGGCTAAAATCAAAAAATAAAATAAAATTGGCTTTTAACGGCTTAATATTTTTAATTGTCGTTCCATTTATTATTTACTTTTTAATTTTTATAATTCATTTTTCGCTTCTTGATAAAGCAGGCCCCGGCCTTGCTTTTCATCCGCCTAATTTCCAACGAATGAACATATTTGAAAAATTCACAGAGCTCAATTCAGAACTTTACCAAAGTAATACCCGCCTGACCGCCAGCCATCCCTATTCAAGCGAATGGTATCAATGGCCGTTTATGACCCGCTCCATATATTACTGGAATGATTCAACAAACTCTTCACAGAGTGAGGCAAAAATTTATCTTTTAGGAAATCCTCTAATATGGTGGCTTACCACTGTTATCATAGTTTATTCTATAATTTATTTCCGAAAATACTTTATGCTTGATACTAAATATCTAATATTGCCGATTAGTTATTTGTTGAATTTACTGCCTTTCATTTTCATCGGTCGAGTAATGTTTTTATATCATTATTTTACTTCTTTGATCTTTGCAATTTTGATTTTAGCTTATGTTTTGGATAAATCGGATTTTGCACGCAAAAAAACCGCTTTCAACGCGATTCTAATCGGTTCAATAATCTTATTCCTCTTTTTCTCGCCACTTACTTACGGTTTTCAGATTCCGGATTGGTATTACAAGATGACGGTTTGGATGCCAAGCTGGAGATGACGCTTGGGCATAGCCATTTCAGAACTGTTCGTTTACTCAAATTTAATGAGAAATAAAAAGAGAGATTCCTTAGTGGAAATAACAGCCTAAAATCTTAATTTTCCTAATACTTTCGCTGATTTATACTATTACTAATCCACTAAGCAACCTCCCTTTTAGCCTGATAAATGTATCATAGCATACCCATAAATTCTGTCAAGTTCTAATCCTCTGCCCTGTATTTTTAGCAATGTTCACCAATATTCCAACTCCAGTCATCAAAACCGCCAAAGAAGTTCCGCCATAGCTTATAAAAGGCAAAGGCACGCCGGTTAAAGGCACTATGCCACTCAAAGAAGCGATATTCACAAATGACTGAATCCCAACCCAAGAAGCCAAACCAATCGCATACAAAGAAGCAAACTTGTCATTTGTTTTTTTGGCAATAATAAACGAAAGAAAAATAAACAGAAGAAACAAAGCCAATAGAAAAATCATCCCGACAAAACCAAGCTCTTCCCCGATGACAGCAAAAATTGAGTCCCCCACCGGCTCAGGCAAAAACCCAAGCTTCTGCTCCCCTTTCCCGAATCCGGTTCCCAAAAACCCGCCTTTGCCTATAGTAATTAAAGATTGGTTTAAATGATAACCTTTATCTTGGACATCAAAATTGGGGTTAATAAAAACTAAAAACCGGTCAAATCTGTAATCTGAAAAAACAGTCAGTAAAGAAAAACTGACCACAATCAAAATAATAATTCCAAATAACTGTTTGAATTTCCCGCCAGCCGTAAAAAACATTAGAATCGCTATCGAAATAATTATTCCCAAAGTCCCAATATCCGGCTGGGCGGCGATAAAAACGCCAACGGAGAAAAGAATAATTATAAAAGCGGCGACTGAACCGGTCTTGCTTTTGCCAAATTGCTGAAGCCAGCTGGCCAGATATATTATTAAAGTTAATTTTAAAATTTCAGCCGGTTGGAAGGAAAAAAAACCGAAAAAATTAACCCAGCGCTTTGCCCCGCCAATAGTTATGCCGAATCCAGGCACAAAAATAAGGGCTAAAAGCCCCAGAGACAAAAAAATCAAAACAAAAGAGAATCTCTTCCATATTCGGTAATCTATTCTTGAAGCAATCAGAAAAAGAATCAAACCAGGCAAAAAACCAAACAAAAATTGGTGATTGAAATAATAATAGTCAGCCCCGAAATTTTTTTGGGACAAATAAACTCCAGCCGATGAAATCATCACCAATCCGAAAATTGCCAGTATTAGGGTGAGCCAAATTAAAAATTTTACGGTCATTAGCGGAAAAATGGCGGGACGCGGGAATCAACCAAAAATATTATAAGCCCTAAAATAGCCCCGATGGCAGAAATCATCCAAAATCTCATTGTCACCTGCATTTCCGGCCAACCCAGCGCCTCAAAATGATGGTGGATCGGACTGGAAAGAAAAATCTTTTTGCCTCTGAATTTTTTTGACCACAACTGCAAAAGAACCGAACCTGATTCAATAACAAAAATTATTCCGATAACCGGGAGTAAAAGCGGAACATTCAAAAACAACGCAATAACTCCGATTGTTGTGCCTAAAGCCATCGCTCCGGTGTCGCCCATAAAAAATTTTGCCGGATAAATATTATTCCACAAAAAAGCAATCAGAGCACCGATGATAGCGACAATAAAAACAACCAAATCCATCCTTTCCTGAACAAAAGAAATCACCCCAAAAGCGCCTAAAATTGTTAAAGCCACACCGCCCAAAAGACCGTCTAAACCGTCGGTTTCGTTGGCCGAAAAAGTACTGGCCACGATAACAAAAGCAAAAAACAGCATATACCAAAGACCTAAAGTAATGTCACCCAAAAAAGGCACATTAATAAAATCCCAGTCAAGCTTGTAATAAAACCACCAGGCTCCGCCAAACCCCAGTAAAGCGTAAAAGACAAATCGATCGCGCATTCTTAATCCCCTGCCTCTGTCGCCTTTTCCTTTAATGCTCCAGATATCATCGATTAAACCCAAAACGGCGCTTATAATTAAAGCGCCCAATGGTAAAAGAGTCTGGCTACGGGATAAAAAATTTAATTTTACCAAAGGGCTTCCGGGAAAAAGTTGAGCAAAAATCCAAAAACTGAAAATAACGATTAAAACCGTGCCCCAAATAATCACGCCTCCTCCAATGGGGATACCCTGTTTTTTTTGATGAAGTTTGGAAAAAATCGGCGCGACGTCAAATCTAACCACCTTTTTTTTAAAAAAACCATACTTGTGGAGAATTTTCATCCAGGGAGCCGTAATTAATAAAGCCACAAAAAAACTGATCGCCGCTACGATTAAAACTCGAAGAACATTTACAACCGTGAAAACACTGTTTGCTATTTCTACATTAATTACTTCCATAAATAAGCTTTTGCCGCCCACTCGACTAATTTCTTGGCATCGCCAAAGCGGTCGTTTGAACCCAAGACCACGGTAATGAGACGGCTCGAATTTATCGGTGCTTCGGTCACAAGAACCATTGAACCGCCGGCCAATTCTGTAAAACCGGTTTTACCGCCAATAATATTGAACAATCGGCCAAGAAGCTGATTAGTATTTAAAACCTGATGTTTTAATATCCCATCAATGGATGTTACCTCGGTTTTTTGGGTTTTTAAAATATCATATAAACTGCCGTATCTGAAAGAATATTTTACCAGCTTTATTAAATCCTGGCCTGTGGAAAAACTATCTTTGTCGTCCAGTCCGGCTGCTTCGGTAAAAAAAGTATCGTTCATCACAAGCTCTCTTGCTTTTTCGTTCATCTTTTCGACTAAGTTAACTGAATATTTCTCTTTAAGATGTTCAGAAAAAACGTAAGCCGCGACATTAGATGATTCTATTAACATTACTTTAAGCAAATCAGAAGCTTTAATTTTTTCACCTTCATATAAATCATTACCGCCGCCTTCCTTTGTCGATTTCTCGATGGCTGATTTTTTTATTTCGACTACATCATCTAAATTCATATTCTCAAATACTGCGACGGCAGTCATTAATTTTGTCAGTGAGGCAATTGGGAATTTTGAATTAGGATTGATACCAAACAGAATTTTCTCCGAATTCAAATCATAAAGTATCGCTGAACGAGCCGTAAGCTCCGGGTCCGGGATCTCCCAGTTTCTTATCGGGAAATAGTTTGTTTCAACAGTCGGTAAAAGAAAAGGGACATTTTGGTCTTTAGGGTCTAAATAGACAACTTCGTTCCTTCCCAAAGAATTCTGAACTAAAACAATCGGGCTTAAAAAATTTATTCCCAAGAGCAAATCAAGAATTGAGATAATCAAGAATTTTGCGGCCATTATACTATTTTTTCTTAATTTCTAAGCCAAGCTCCTTCAACTGTTTTTTATCTATTTCAGAAGGACTATCCATCATCGGATCCCTCGCGTCGCCGGTTTTGGGGAAAGCGATGACTTCGCGGATATTGGGCTCGCCTTGAAGAATCATCAGTAAACGGTCAATTCCCGGAGCAATCCCCCCATGCGGCGGAACGCCGTATTCAAAAGCAGTCAATAAATGTCCGAAATCTTTCTTGGCTTTCTCTTCATCCATTCTTAGAAGTTTAAAAACTTTCATTTGCAATTCTGAATCAGTAATTCTGATGCTTCCGCTCGCCAACTCGTACCCGTTGCAAACCCAGTCGTATTGAGTGCTTATCATTTTTAACGGGTCGGTATCTATCAAATCAATACTCCCTTCTTTTGGTTGAACAAACATATGATGAACCGGCTGAATCTCTTTTGTACTTGTATCAAGTTCAAAACTCGGAAAATCAACAATCCAAGCAAAAGCTACTTCATTTGGATCATTTTTATCTTCTCTTAGGTCTGGTTTATCACTGCCATACTTCTCCATTGCTTCTTTGAAAGGAATCTTAGGCCACGGAATCTTCATTTTTCTATCAGGATAAAGTTCTTTCATCATAACTACTATCATATCTTCAACTAAAGACATTATAATATCGGGAGTAATAAATGACATTTCTATATCCAATTGGGTATGTTCCGGCTGTCGATCTCCGCGCGTATCTTCATCTCTAAGAGCTCTGGCAATTTGAAAATACTTCTCTACTCCGGCAACCATTAAAAGCTGTTTGTACTGCTGGGGTGATTGAGGAAGAGCATAAAATTTTCCTGGGTATAATCGCGAAGGCACGACATAATCTCTCGCTCCTTCCGGAGTTGACTTGGTTAAGATAGGAGTTTCTACTTCAATAAAATCGCGGTCGTTCAGATAATCGCGAATAAACTTAATCAATCTATGG
>Ga0209542_10000592_pt1 | contig 87517 bp, 88 predicted proteins | sample RifCSPhighO2_01_FD_184028 | JGI IMG/M metagenome (GOLD analysis project Ga0209542, IMG submission 184028) | Soil microbial communities from Rifle, Colorado - Rifle CSP2_plank highO2_0.1 (SPAdes) (version 2) | ecosystem: Environmental > Terrestrial > Deep subsurface > Rock core/Sediment ...
GCTACCGATTAAAATAATCGCTAGCGGAATTATAAACCATGAGCTTTTAAACCGATTTTGATTTTGAACGGATGCTTGTTCCAAAAAGTTAGCCATATTTTTTTATTTTTTTTACTTATGTTTAATTAAAGGATGAGCTACTAAATTTTCTAAATTTACGCTTTTTAAATACTGCAAAAAGTCATCGCGCAAATGCATCATAAAATGTACCAGCAATTTGCCGTCGCGATGCCGGCAAACCTCGCACATTAACGCCTTGGCCGTTCTGTCTTCTTCCGGCTTCATGACTTTGATGACTTGATATAAAGTAATTTTTCCCGCCGGCCGAGCCAAAACAAATCCGCCGTTAGGGCCAAAGCTGGCTTTGACTATCTTGCCGCGGCTTAACGCTTGAAAAACTTTATGCAAAAAAGAAACGGAAATTTTTTCCGCCTTAGCGATTTCACCGATTTTTACGCTCCGCTTGGTATTTTTCGCTAAATAAATCAAGCCCAGCAGCGCGTACAGAATGGTATTATTGACAACCATATATTGTGGACAAATATTATCTTAGATAATTATACTCTTAAACTATTTTTTGTCAAGGCATTAATTTTAGCGATGATGGTAAATTTAAAAAAGAAGCTAACGGCTTAGCTTCCTCCTTATCCGTTAAATTTAAAACAGCCGTCATCGCCTGTATAAATAAACAGCGGCGGCTTTAGCCGTTGGCTTGTCAATTATTCCCGGCTGCCAGCCGGGAATGGGAAAAACATAAGAAACAACGCGCGCGCCCGGCTTTAATTCCCGCTCTAACTTAAATTTTAATTTAGCGGCGATGGAATGCGGCATGCCAAAAAAATACACCGCATCGGCGCCGGATAAATTTTCGGCGAATAAATTTTTCCATCTGAATTGAACGTCAACGGCGCCGATTATTATTTTTTTTAGTTGGCAAATTAAATACAGCGGCAAAGCTAACTCCACGCCGATGGCGCGCGCCTGAAACTGCCGCGCGGCATAAAAAACAACTTGGCCGCTGCCGCAGCCCAAATCGTAAAAAACTTCTCCGGCTTGCAAATTAGCCAGCTTAAAAATCCGCTTTAAATCCTTGCGCCAGCACGGCACCCAGGGAGCGAAAGAAAAACTAGCGTAAGCGTAGGAAATAAGAAGAATCAGTATAAATAATAATAAAGCGTATAATAACCACTCCATTTTAAGAATGTTGTTTTTTTAGTTCGCGGTGAGATAAATAAAAAAATACCGCCAAAAGCAAAAAGGTGTTAAGCGGCGCGAGCCAAAAGGGATATTCGCGGCCGAAACTTTCTAAAATCATAATCGCGCCCAGAAAGCCGATGGTATACATCGCCCCATTTTTTAAATAAACGAATTTGGTAATTACCTTAATGCCTTTAACCGTCATTTCCCTGACGACGAAGGCGCCGATGCCGTTGCCAATAATGATGAGCGGCACGGACATCGTAAAGGCAAAAGCGCCGATAACGCCGTCAATGGAAAAGGAAGCGTCGATTGCTTCCAGATATAAAATTTTGCTCCAGGCGCTTAGCTTGCCGCCTAACAGCTCTTTTTCTTTTTCTTCGGCGTTGCGTTTAAAGCCGTCCGTAATGAAAAAAGCGGTGACGCCGATGGAAGCGGCTAAAGCGAGCAACGGGTTAGTCCGCACGGAAAAATAGATAACGGCGGTTAAAAAAATAGAGGCGAACGCGTAAAACCAAATTGATTGGCGGTGGATAAAGCCTTCCAGAGAAAAAGCGTAACTTTTTTGTTCCAAAAAAATCCAGCCCAAAAATACGAAGAAAAGATAAACGCCGCCGCCCAATAATAGCAGCGGCTTTGAAGTTTCTAACGACTGCGCCACTAATTCGTCGTTGGAAAAAGCCGCGTTAATGACTTCCGTAACGGATAAATCCGGGTTGGCAAACTGCACGATTAAAAACGGCAAAACGCCGCGCACCAAAAAAACAGCGAACAGCAAGCCCCAAAATAAAAAAATCTGGCGGAAACGCTCGGGCATCGTCTTTAAGACGTTGGCGTTGACGATGGCGTTATCCACGCTGGAAATAACTTCAAAGGCGATTAAGCCGATGATAACGATGAGGAAGTTAAAAAACATATGCTCGGGGACATGGATTCGAACCATGATTGACGGCTCCAAAGGCCGCTGTCCTACCATTAGACGATCCCCGAAAGCTATATTTTAATATTACTTAATCTTCTATTTAAATAAGACCTGCCATAACCAGTTTTTAAACTCTTCTCCCTTTTTATAGCATCCTCTTTTACTAAACAAGCTTCATAATAAATAAGCTGCAACGGCCTCCTATTTTTTGTCGATTGTACTAAACCACTTTGGTGTCGAAAAAATCTATTCCTTAAATCATCAGTCCAGCCCACATATAATTTACCATCTCTTTTGCTTTTTAAAACATAAATGTAATACATAACATGCGGGCCAGTTAGACCTGCCCGCAATTGCTGCGCAATAGCGCTGCAGGCGGGCGATCCCCGAATTTTTAAAACAGTCCCGCAGTATTGCGGGGCTGTTTTTAAGATACTATAAATTTTTGTGATTGGCAATTAAATTGCGCCGCAACCCTAATTTAATCGCTGCTATAATAAAAAAACTTATTAAAAAAACATAAACCGGAAAAGCGAGCAAAATAAAATTCCAACTTCATTTTATTGTAAATCCTGTATCTTTTTTTCCAGTTCTTTTTTTTGCTCCTCTCCGATTAAAAATATCTGGCCGCTGCTTTGCTTCTGCACAAAATATTCGCTAGATTTGTCTTTTTTGTCGCCTAAAATTAAAAGCTCGTCAACGCCCTGCCCCATCAGGCGCAGTTGCAGCGCGGGCTTGGCTAAGCCAGTACTGGTAGCAGTCTGATCCGGGATATCGCTTGCTTCTAGTTTAGTGACGCTGTTTAAAAACCCCTCCACCTTTTCCTTGCCTAACCTTAGCAGGGTTGAACTCGCGTGCCAATATGTTTCACCTCGCTTATCCGGCAGATTATTAATGGCAATTGTTTGCGCCGGGTATTGCCAAGTAATGGCATCAATGCCGCTGGTGGATAAATTAAAAATAGTGCGGTCGCGCCAAGAAACTACGTCAAAAGCGCGCACAAAAGTTATCGGCGCGCGGTAAGTGCGCTCATCGCCCTCGCGGCCAAAATAAGTACTGCCGTAATCACTGGCAACCTTACCTAAAATAAATTCGCCTACCGGATTGCTGTCTTGCGATAATTTTACCCGCAAACCAGTTTCGTCGGTAGCAAAATTTTTTTTGTTTTCCGGATTGAAAGAAGCGATGGCTAAATCAGCTTTAATTAAATTAGCCAGTTTTTCCTCCAGCGCGTCCATAATGATTTTTTCCGTCGGCCAGTTGTCCGGCTCGGTCAGCCAAATGTTGTTTTCTTTTTTTAAAGCGTATGTTTTGCCGTCTGCATCGGCTACTTCAATTTTATTGACTAAATTAATATCAACGGCCGCGAGCCAATTAGCCGAATCAGCGGTTTGTTTTTTTGTTTGCCAGCGCTGATACGGCCCGACATACAAATAAGCGCCCAATGCGAGCGCGGCTAAAATTATTATTAAAATTAAATTTTTTTTCATAAACATGGATAATATTTGTCATTCCCGCGAAAGCCATGCCTACCGGCAGGCAGGCGGGAATGACATTAAAGTTCATCCGCAAACCTGGTTTTCTTTCGGCCAAAATAACGCCATAAACCAAAAGCTAAAACGACAACCGTGACGCCGAAAACATTTCCGTATTTTAAAGCGCGCTTGCGGCTGTCAGCTATTTGAGACAGCGGCCGTTCGTTTACCTCTTTGGAGCGAATGGTAATTAAATCGGCGTCCAACGTTACCGAGTCCACGATATTTTGGAAAAAAGTCAGATTGTCCGGATAGCGGCTGACAAAATTGTCTTTGATAAAGTTAGCGTTACTGATGACGATGACGCGCGCGTTGTCGGTTGAGGCGCGATGTTCTCCCGACTCTGAATTTTGGGGAATGTATTCAGCAAAAGCGCTTTTAAGCGGACCGCTTAAACTAACGGCTAAATTATAAACCGCCTTGTTGCCGCTGACGCCAAAATCTCCCTGCGGGCTTAAGTCAAAATTATCCCGCATGGTCCAGGCTTGCGGCGTGGTTTTTGCTAAAACTTCAACTTTAGCTCCGCTTTTATTTTCCGCTACGCTTAACGGACTGGCCCAAGGAAATACTATGCTTTGCAGTTTCGCGACGGCGGCGTTATTTTTGTCCAGCCCGCTCTCCCCCACTTTCACGAAAAACGGATACTGGGTGGTAAAAGTTATAAATCCCTGATTAAAGGAAGCCGTGTCGCTAGCGGCATCCAGTACTAAAGACGGCTCAATATTAAAACCATAGCCGGCAAGCAATTCAGCCGGCGCGGCTTCGTTTTTATTTGCCTGTAAACCATTCGTCACGTTCACGCCGTTGACTAAAAAAATCGCGCTTTTCCCGCCGGACATTAAAAATTGGTCTATGACGTATTGCGCTCGCTGGCTAAATTTGGCGGTGGGGCCGGCCACTATCAAAGTATTAATATCATCGGAGATTTTTTCGCCGCCGGATAAGTCCGCCTCGCGCGTCGCGTAAATTTCGGCTAACTTTTTGCCCGCCGCGCTGATGTCGGAGTCCGCGCTTAATTCGCCGTTGCCGGAAGCGAAAGCTAACTCGGGAAACGCGTCCGCCGTCACTTTTTTAATCGCGCTGGTTAACTGGTATTCCAAATTTTTCGTGTCGCTCACTACCGGAATCGCCTGCTGCTTATCGCCAAAAGATACCACGATGGCTAAAAATCCGTTTATCACCTGGTACTTGTCGTTTTCCAAAATGTTGAATTGCAGCTGCGGAATGCCCAATATTTGCAATTTTTGCTGTAACTCCAAATTATCTTTAGGGTCAATAAATTCAACGCGCAACTTTTGGGGAGCGTAATTTTGGTATTCGGCCAAAATGTCTTTAGTTTCCTGCCGCACGTTCATAAACTGCGGAGGCAGCTCGGCCGAAAAATACGCTTTAATGTTGACTATGTCATTTAAATTCGCGGCGGTTGCTTTTGAAATGTCCGACAAGCTGTAAATTTTACCTTGCGTTAAATCAAAACGGGTAAAAATTTGGTAAGACAAAAAATTCAGCGCCGCGATAATGCCGATGACGATGGTTATTTGAGTACTTAAAGTATATTGCCTCTTAAAATTATCTATCAATTTCATAAAGTAACAAAGTATGTGAAATTATCTTCTTAAAGCAATTATCTCTTTATTCAGCCATAACCATAACCAAATAAACGACAAATAATAAATTATATCTTTAGTGTCAATCACGCCGCGGGCGATATTATCAAAATGCGCGCCTAACCCCAACCACTGCAGTAACGGCGCTAAAACGCGCGGCGCCGTCATAATTACGAAATCATTGCCGATAAAGAAAAACAAGAAGCAGGCGGCTACCGCGGCGATAAAGGCGATGATTTGATTTTTGGTTAAGGACGAAATAAATAATCCTAAGGCTAAATAAGCCGCGCCCATCAAAACGGCGCCCAGGTAGCTGCCGATAATCGGCCCGACATCAACGGCGCCTAGATAAGAAACCGTTACCGGCAAGGTGGCGGTTAAAACTAAGGCAACGACTAAAAACGCCAGCGCGGCTAAAAATTTTCCCAGCACCGCCTGCCAGTCGGTAATGGGTAAGGTTAACAAAAATTCAATCGTACCCGAGCGTTTTTCTTCGGCCCAGCCGCGCATGGTTATCGCCGGCGTTAAAAATAAAAATATCCAGGGAAGCAAAATAAAATAATTGCGCATATTCGCCTGCCCGATGACGAAAAAAGAATTAAAAAACAGCCAATTGCCGACGATTAAAAAAACGGCGATAAAAATATAAGCGATCGGAGAGTTAAAATAGCTAAATAATTCTTTCTTAAATAGGGCGTAGATTTTTTGGAGATAAATTTTACTAAACATATCTTAAAATTTCTAATTATTTAGTCAGCTCCCTAAACACGTCTTCCATGCTCGCCGTCTGGCGGTTCAACTCCAAAATTGACCAGTTGTTTTGCCTGACGACATCGGCAATGTGCTCGCGGATATCCAGGCCTGCTTTGGGCCTGATGGCAAAGCCGAAAATTTCTTCGCTTTCGGCGTCTTTATCCAAAATTTCTTCAATCTGCTCCAGCGCCCTTAAAGCCCCGTAAATAACCTCGCGCGGACCTTTGATTTTTACGTAAATCATCTCTTGCGTTCCCAAACGCTGCGCCAATTCGCCGGGCGTTCCCTCGCCGACGATTTTACCTTTGTTAATAATAATAACGCGATCGCAAGTCGCCTGCACTTCTGACAAAATATGCGTGGAGAAAATAACGGTTTTGCGTTCTCCCAATTTTTTTATCAAATTGCGTATCTCCACGATTTGGTTAGGGTCAAGGCCGGTGGTCGGTTCGTCCAAAATTAAAATTTCCGGCTCGTGAATGATTGCCTGCGCGAGCCCCGTGCGCTGGCGGTAGCCTTTGGATAATTCTTCAATTGGTTTGGTAATGACTGACTCCAATCCGCAATCCGCAATCACTTGTTTTAACCTACTGGTTATGTTTTCTTTAGGCACGTTACGAATGTCGGCGATGAAACGCAGATATTCATAAACTTTCATGTCGTCGTACAGCGGCACCGTTTCCGGCAGATACCCAAGTCTGTCCCGAATGGCTAAAGAATCGGCTGTCACATTCAAATCATTAACGTAAACATTGCCCGCACTCGGCGTCCAAAAGCCGGTGATGATTTTCATCGTCGTGGTTTTCCCGGCGCCGTTTGGCCCTAAAAACCCTAAAATTTCCCCATCGCGCACTTCAAAAGAAATGGAGTTTAATATTTTATTGCCGCTGATTTGTTTGGTTAAATTATCAACCTTAATCATAAGATAAAAAAATAATGGCAAGCATTATTATAGTAAAAAATTTGGCTAAAATAAGCAAGGGGCGGCCTGTGGAAAAAATTGAATAATTATGCTACAATGTCAACAATAATCGAAAAGGAGGTAACGGCAATGGAAGACCCCTGGAAACGAGCCGCTCTTTGTAGATGCGCTCGTTGTAAAAAAGAAATGAGCTTTTTGGCTTATTGGACTCCGCCCGGCGCATTGCTCCTGCCGCCTGAAACCAACCAGGCAATTTGTGGCGCTTGCCGCCGGGAACTAATTGCCAGTTTGCTTGCAGAAAGCAAGTTGCGCCATATTCACGCTAGAGACATCACTTGCTGTTTCTGCGGCAGCCAATTCACTACGACCAACAAAAAAACTGGCGGCGTCTGGTTGGTAGAAATTACTGCCAACTTTCTCATCTGTGAAAATTGCCTGCGAGGAATTCCAAAGGAAAATCCGGAACAGGCAACGCCCGCGTCAAACGAATCCAATGCGGGATAAAAAAGCCGCTCTCTCAAAAAGCATCCGAGAGGGCGGCCTTCTCTTTTTTAATCAATTATTTAAATTCATCTAAAACTATGGTGCGGACAATTATTTTATCGCCCCGCTGAATTTTTAAACCTATTTTATTTCCGGGTTTATACTTTTGTATCACGTTAAATAAAGTGTTGCTCCTTTCTATTTTCATGGCGTTAACTTCAATAATTATGTCTCCTTCCTCCAAGCCGCCTTTAGCCGCGGGCGAATCGGCTAAAATGGCCGGCGAGTCAGGGTCGTCTTCCGCGCGAATAATCCAGGCGCCGCTCGGGCGAGGCAAATTCTTCGCCGTTGCTAATTCCGGAGTAAGCATCACGTAACGGATGCCGATGCGCGGCCGCACGATGCGGTTTTGCTCGCGGATGCTTTTGATAACGACTTTAGCGTCGTTAATCGGAATGGCGAAGCTGATGCTTTGCGCGCTTTCGTCAATAGCGACATTAACCCCTACCACTTTGCCCGATAAATCAATCAGCGGCCCGCCGGAATTTCCCGGATTAATCTGGGCGTCTGTTTGGATAACGTTATCCAGCGCTTCCACGTTGCCGCGATTGTCGCTCGCGGCAATGCTCCGGCCTAAGGCGCTCACTATGCCTTTGGTAACGCTGTTTTGATATTTGCCTAAAGCGTTGCCGATCGCCATTACGGACATGCCCTGCACCAATTTATCGCTGTCGCCCAGTTCCACAAAAGGCAAATCTTTGTCAAAAATTTTCAGCACTCCCAAATCTTTCAGCGGGTCAACGCCGATGTATTGCGCGTAGTATTTTTTGCCGCTGTTTAGAATAATTTGGTATTCGGCCGTCTCGGGGTTGCCGGCTTTAGCCACGTGTTTATTGGTTAAAATGTAGCCGTCAGCCGAAATAATAAAACCGGTGCCGGAACCTGCTTGTTTTTTTTGCTTTTGGGTTGTGGCGCCATCCGGCCCTAAAAGAATTATATTTTGGTAATCGTTAATGATTATGCTGACTACCGCCGGCGTTACTGCTTTAATGGCGCGAATGGTCGCCTCTTGTTCGTCTAATTGTAAATTTTTAGCTACTAACGAGCCGTTAGACGTAAAAATAACAGGCGCGACCCATACGGCTCCGCCGATAATCACGGCTAACAATACAGGCGATAATATTTTTACAATTTTATTTTGCATATTAATTTAATAAGACTAGTAAGAGTAAAAATATTATATCATATTTTTGTATAAAAAGGGAGTTATCAGCTTGAGCCGTTGCGCGGACTTGAACCGCGGACCTACTCCTTACCATGCCTGCCCGCAATGCCTGAGCCCGAAAGCGGACTTGAACCGCTGACCTACTCCTTACCATGGAGTTGCTCTACCAACTGAGCTATTCGGGCATGATGCGAAGGCAGGCGGGGAGTTGCTCTACCAACTGAGCTACAACGGCCAAATAGTAGTGCGCCCGGCGGGAATCGAACCCACGACCATCAGCTTAAAAGGCTGTTGCTCTACCGACTGAGCTACGGGCGCAAATTGTTCCGGTAATTAAAAAACATCTTTGGGTGGAGATGTCGCCAATATAGTAACAATAAAATTTATCTTTGGCAAGATCAAGGTTAATTTTATTGCCGGCGTTTAACCGCCAAGCCGCCAATGATAATCAAGATAAAAGCGGTCAGCGCCATCATCGGAATGGTAACATAGCCGAGCTGGAGGAAAAAATTCTGCGTGCAGGAAGCGGAATAACCTACCGTCGCGCAAGCGACACTGGCCGTTGGCTGAAGCGCTAATAAATAGTGGTAGGCGGCGATTGCCCCGCCTACAAACGCTAAACTAACGGCGTAATCGGCGATATGCTTTTCTTGTTTCCACCAAGCTATGCCCCAAAGCAACACTTGCGGGTACATAAAAATGCGCTGATACCAGCAGAGCGTGCAGGGCGCAAAGCCGGCTACTTCCGAATAAAATAAACTGCCTATGGTTGAAATCAGCGCGATAATAAAAGCGAATTTAATTCCCTGCCGGCTGAAAAAATTTAGCCCACGATTGATGTTGTCGCTTTTAAAACCCCGCCGCCCTATTAACCAGACAAGCCAAAGTATTATAAATATGTCGCCCAAGAGCGTTAAATAAGAAAGCGCTAAAGTAACTGCCGGCGTAAGTTGAGACATAGTTTTAATAACATTAAATAAAATTATCCTACCTCAATAATAGCATACTTGGTTTATTTCGCTCAAGGTTGCATTTTAATTATTTTATTGTTAAAGTGGTGTTGCCCCTAAAAATTAAAGTTGGGGGCAAATTCATTGATCTTTAAAAAATAGCATCAGTATACATCATAAATAAATCCAAACACCTTCACCGCAGGGTATTCCCCCACACCAAATTTTGGTGTGGGGGTATTCTGGAAGGTGTATGGATAAACCACAGAAAGTTGAGAAAAAAAGATGAAACTGATTAAAGAAATTGACTTTGGCCCAATTTGGGACGCGTCGGGAGTGCGGGGATTTTTTGGCGAGGGCTACTGGTTTCACAAACCTTTTATAAAACTGGGTTTTCTTTCATTTGACGGCCTGACGTTTGTTGCCAAAACAACAACATTGTACTTTCGCAAAGGTAATATGCCGTTGCGCTTCATGCGCGGCTTACGGCTCAACGCTGACGGAAAGCTCGCTGATGGACAGAGTATCGTTATAAGCACACCGCAAGATGTCATGCCGCAGCAGTGGCTTCCAGACTGCGTCTACTGCGACGCAAAAAGTGAAATAGCCGTAAACGCTGTAGGGCTTTCCGGTCCTGGCGCGGGACCGCTGCTGGATGCCGGTTTTTGGCAGGAACGAACAAAGTCGTTTTGGCTGTCTTTTATGTCGGTAGCGCCAACGGCCACCGAACGCTTTGCAGAGCTTATGGCATTTGTTGATACGCTCGACACTTTCCTGCATGGCTTGCGATTTGAAATGCGCACAGCCAGAACACCGCAGTCACCTGGCATGGGCAGCATTAGTCAAGTTAAAAAATTTCAAGCGCCGTTTGGATTGCAAATAAACTTTTCTTGTCCCAATGTGGGGCTCAATCCGGCAGAATTGGTAGACGAAATTCACCAGGCGCTCACCTACGCCAGCCAACTACGCATTCCGCTCGCGCCAAAAATTAATCTCTTGACGCCACCAGAGGTAGCTAAAGAAATCTGCGAGCACGACAACTGTGACGCGCTCTGCGTCAGCAATACCATTCCTTGGAAAAATGCTTGGCCCACATTACAAGCAGAAATGGAAAGAGCGGGGCTAAAAAAATCACCGCTGGAAAAGTATGGTGGCGGCGGAATTTCCGGCGCGTGCCTTCGTACACATCTCTGTTTTTGGCTTAGAGACGCGCGCAAAGCAGGTATTACCAAACACATCAATGCCGGCGGCGGAATTACCCGCGCTGAGCACGTTGATGAGTTTAAAGATCTGGCTGATTCAATATCTATCGGATCAGTGGGTATGTTTGCTTGCAAGCGCTTCCAACCGGGGCGTGTACAAGAAATTATCAAGAGAGCGCACCAAATTTTTGGGGAATATTAAAAAATGAAAGGACATTACCATGCATACGATTACGATTCGCCGGCCAGATGATTTCCATGTCCATTTTCGCACCGGAGAAATGATGCGAATGGTAGTGCCGCTAACCGCGGCTTGGTGCGGGCGCGCTTTAGTTATGCCTAACACCATACCGCCCATTTTAACCGCTACAGATGCTATCGCTTATTCTGATGAAATTAAGCGAGCAGCTGGTGACAACGACTTTAAACCGCTGATGACAATCAAAATCGTGCCGACAACAACTCCGACTACTGTTGAAAATGCGAAGAAAGTTGGCGTTATTGCCGGTAAAGTCTACCCTGTCGGCGTTACCACCAATTCTGATGATGGCGTACATAACTTTCATGATTCTGGCATGATAGATGTTTTTTCCGCCATGCGGGAGGCGGGAATGGTATTGTGCCTGCATGGAGAAACGCCTGGGGACTTCTGCCTGGACCGGATTGTTTTGGAGCATATCACTACCGCTGCCGGCATTGAGGCAGTTGAACAACTGCCGGATACTGTCGCCGGCACGATAACCGTGCACCATTTATTGCTGACGCTGGACGATGTAATTGGCGATAAGCTCTCGCCGCATCATTTCTGCAAACCGGTTGCCAAACGGCCCGAAGATAGAGGTAAAATCAGAGCAGCGGCCATGAATGGGAGCAATAAATTTTTTCTGGGGACTGACAGCGCTCCTCATGATATTACCACCAAGGAATGTGCTAGCGGCTGTGCCGGCGTGTTTACTGCGCCAGTCGCCTTGCCCTTGTTGGCCGGCTTCTTCCAACAGCATGAGAGACATCAATTTTTTGAATTCTTCACGTCAATAGTCGGAGCTCAATTTTATGGCCTGCCGTTCAATACTAAAACAATCACTCTAGAAGAAAACCCCTGGGTAGTTCCGCCGAATTATTCTGCCGAGGGACAAACTGTTGTTCCATTTTGGTCCGGCAAAGAACTTCGCTGGCGAGTTGCTTAACGAGCAAATTACTAATTAACTCGCTCTAAACTCTTTAATCCATAAAGCCACTATTAATAGCGGCTTTATTTTTTGTGCAAAACCTGTTGCTAAATCCAGCTTGCTTTTTGCTACCGCTCTCTATACAATAAAACCATGCCGGAAAATAACGAAATAATCTCTAAACTCCCTCCTCAAAACCTGGAAGCGGAAATCGCGCTGCTGGGCGCTTTGATGATTGATAAAGACGCCATTATCAAAGTAGCCGATATCATCAACGAGGAAGACTTCTATAAAGAGGCCCACGGCAAAATTTACGCGGCCATGCGTGAATTGTTCGCGCGCAACGAGCCGATTGATATTTTAAGTTTGTCTAACCGCTTGGAAGAAAAAAAGCAGCTAGAAATCGTTGGCGGCCGCTCTTATTTGGCAAAATTATCCGCCTCCGTCGCCACCGCCTCCCATGTGGTAAATTACGCTAACATCATACAGCGCAAAGCGACTTTGCGGCGGTTGCTGCATGTTGCCGCGGAAATTTCCGAAGATTCTTTTCAGGAAGAAGACAATGTTGACGATATCTTAGACAAAGCCGAGCAAAAATTATTTAACGTTTCGCAAAGATATTTGCGCAACGTCTTTTTGCCGATTGACACCTTATTGGCCGAGGCCTTTGAACGGATTGATGAATTGCATAAGCAAGGCGGTAAACTGCGCGGCATTCCGACCGGATTTCCCAATTTAGACAACTTACTCGCCGGCCTGCAGAAGTCGGACTTGATTGTTTTGGCTGCCCGGCCGAGCGTAGGCAAAACGAGCTTAGCGCTGGATATGGCGCGGCAAGTGGCGACTAAATCCAAAGTGCCGGTGGGAATTTTCAGCTTAGAAATGAGCAAAGAGCAGCTCGTAGACCGGATGCTTTGCGCTGAAGCCGGCGTGGGCTTATGGAAAATGCGCACCGGCAAACTCTCGGACCGCGCCGAAGACGATGATTTTTCCCGCATTGGGCACGCGATGGGAACCTTGTCCGAAGCGCCGATTTTTATTGACGACTCCGCCAGCTTAAACATTATGGAAATTAAAACTAAAGTGCGCCGCTTGCAGCTGGAAAAGGGGCTGGGGCTGGTGGTGGTGGATTACCTGCAACTGATGGAAGGCCGCGGCAAGTACCAGGACAACCGCGTGCAGGAAGTATCCGAAATTACCCGCGCCCTAAAAATCATTGCCCGCGAACTAAACATTCCGGTGATAGCGCTCTCGCAACTTTCGCGCGTCGTGGAGCAGAGCCGACCGGCCATTCCGAAATTATCGCATCTGCGCGAATCCGGCTCGATTGAACAGGACGCCGATGTGGTAATGTTCATTTACCGTAAAGCTTCCGATAGAAACTACCGGGAAGAAGACATCCCCCAGCAGGAGCGGCATATCGCCGAAATCCACATTGCCAAACACCGCAACGGCCCGACCGGCGCCGTGAAATTATTCTTTGATGAAAATACGGTTAGTTTCAAAAATTTAGAGAAAGATAAGTTGGAAGCACCGCCACAATTTTAGGATTATGTCATTCCCGCGAAAGCCATGCCTACCCTGCCTACCGGCAGGCAGGCGGCAGGCAGGCGGGAATCCCATATTTTTACAAATTAACTAATAGATTCCCGCTTTCGCGGGAATGACAAAAAAATATGTTTTCCAAATTAAAACAAATCCGCGACCTCCGTTCGCGCGCCAAGCAAATGCAAAACCTTCTTTCCGGAGAATCCGCCACGGCGGAGCGCAGCGGCATTAAAATAACTATGGACGGGAATATGAATATTACCGCTTTAACCATTGCCGAAGGCGTGCCCCGAGAAACTTTGGAACGGGAACTGCCGCGCGTTATTAACGAAGTGATTAAAGACATCCAGCGCATTATGGCGCGCAAGATGCAGGAATCTGGCGGCATCCCTGGATTCAATTAACAATTATCAATTAACAATTACGAATTGTATGAAAAAAAATGTGATTGTTATAAAAAGCTATGCTTTTGCTTTAAGAATTGTTAATTTATATAAATATTTATTGGCAGAAAAAAATGAATACGTATTATCAAAACAAATTTTAAGAAGCGGAACAGCTATCGGAGCTAATGTAGAAGAAGCAATTGGTGGGCAATTAGGTAAAGATTTTATTTCAAAATTAGCTATTGCTTACTAAAGAAGCGCGTGAAACGCGCTATTGGATTAATTTATTGCGCGATGCTAAGTATCTACAACCTAACTTTACTGAATCGCTTTTAACTGACTGCGAAGAAATCTGTAAAATTATTGGAAAAATACAAATAACAATGAAGAATAAAAATTCGTAATTGATAATTGTATGAGAGTAATGGTTTTCGGCACGTTTGACGGCCTGCATCGGGGACATTTGTCGTATCTTAAACAAGCGCGGAAATACGGAGATTACCTGATAGCCATAGTCGCTTTAGATAAAAATGTTTTAAAGTTTAAGGGGCGCTTGCCCAAATTCTCCCAAACCGAACGGCTAAAAAAATTACGGGCGTGCGGCTTAGTTGATAGCGTCATTCTCGGCAATAAAAATATTTATAAAGTCTTAAAACAATACCGCCCTGACGTCGCCTGCCTTGGCTATGACCAACAAGCGGACACTAAAAAACTGCGGGCGCTTTTCCTCAAAATGAAAATCGTCAGACTAAAAGCTTATAAGCCGGAAATTTATAAATCATCGTTACTGAATTCTGTCATTGCGATCCCGCAGTATTGCGGGAGAAGCAATCTCGTAAAAAGTAGGCGTTGCGTTATTAACGGGATCGCCACGCTACGCTCGCGATGACAATAAAATCATGGAACTGCCACTTTCAATTAAAAATTTAATTGACGCTTTTTCCCAGCTTCCCACGGTCGGCCGCAAAACTGCCGAGCGTTTCGTTTTTTATTTATTGCAACAAGACCAAAAAACGTTAGATGATTTTTCCCTAGCGGTAAAAAATGTTAAGCAAAAAATAACTAAGTGCGAGGTTTGCGGCTGCGTCAGCGAAGCCAGCCCCTGCCCTATTTGCGCGGCTAGCCGGCGCGATCCAGCTACCATCTGCGTTGTCGGTAATACGCGCGATTTAATAACAATAGAAAATACCGCCGCTTACCAAGGGCGTTATCATGTCTTGGGCGGCTTAATTGATTCAATCAAAGCCGTTACTCCTGAACAATTAAACGTTAAAGGGTTAACCCGGCGCTTACCAGGTAAAGTGCGAGAAATAATTTTAGCCCTCTCCCCCACTTTTGAAGGAGAAGCCACTGCTTTATATCTAACCAAACTCCTAAAAAATTATAATTTAAAAATCACGCGCCTGGCGCGCGGTTTGCCGAGCGGCGCTGACCTGCAATACGCCGATGCCATCACCATCAAAAACGCTTTAGAAAATAGGAAATAAAAAACAAAGGAGGATAAACTGATGCTACTTATCAATAATTCCTATGGAGCTAAAAAGAAGAAAATTGATAAATGGGAGATGGTGGGAGTAATTATGTGCTGGATCTTTATAATCTTAGGTTTAGTGATGACTTGCGTAAAATTTATCGTAAAATTGCCGCGAGCATTAATACCAAAACACCATCCCCGCGAATGAGGATGGTGCTGTTTTTTTTTAAACAATTAGGCGATTTTATTAATTTTTATTTTAGTGAACGGCTGGCGATGGCCGATTTTGCGGCGGTAACGCACTTTACTTTTGAATTTTATCACCGTTATTTTTTTGCCTTTGCCCGTCTCAATAATGTCCGCGCTGACTTTTTCGCCCAAAGTGGGCTGTCCCAATTCAATAATTTCTCCGTTTGGCCCGGTGATTAACAACGTTTCCAACTTAATTTCTTTGCCTTGTTCCCCGTCTAACTTTTCCACCCGAATTACTTGCCCCTCCGCCACTTTGTACTGTTTGCCGCCGGTTTTAATAACTGCGATTATAGACATAACTTTTATTATTTAATGGTAACTTTATCATATTACACGCTCTTGCTTTCTTTGTCAATTCTGCGCGCCTTGGGTAAAAAAATTGAGGCGAAAGCTATCCCTACCATCAAGATAGCTAAAACGGCTAACGCTACTAATTTCCCGCGGCTCTGTAAAAATAACGCGGCACTGCCGAAAGCAGCCGCTAAAAAATAATAAAGCAGAACCGTCTGCCGCTGGCTTAAGCCGCTGGCTAATAAACGATGGTGCAGATGCAAACTGTCCGGCATGGTAAAAGGATTTTGGTTGCTAAGCAGGCGGCGGAGTATTGTCCAGGCGACGTCTAATATCGGAATACCCATTATCAGCAAGGCGATGGCGATTTTAGCGCCCGAGATGATAGCTAACACCCCGATGATGTAACCGACCAGCAAACTGCCGCTTTCCCCTAAAAATATTTTTGCCGGATAAAAATTAAAAAGTAAAAAACCGCCGCCAGCCGCCGCAAAAATTAACCCCATTAAACCCACGTCCGGCTGATAATACTTTGTGGTCATGGTAAACAAAAAAATAACCAAGCCGCTGATGACTCCCAGCCCGCTCACCAGCCCGTCAACGCCATCTAAAAGTTTGGTCGTGTACATCATTCCCATCAGCCAGGCGATAGTTAACGCCGCAGCGGTCAGGCCGCTAAAATAAAACAATCCTCCCCAAGGGTTCGTAATTTTCACGATGCCGATGCCGCCGCCAATTACCAATAAACACGCGAGTAAGGGAAAAACAATCTGCTGTTTGGGCGATAAATCAAAAATATCGTCTAAAGCGCCGCCGATTATAATTATTAACGCTCCCAGAAAAAAACTAATTAAATGCGCGGCCGTAAGGCCGCGCGCCAAAATATCAACGCGGTTCAAATAAAGGGCGAGAAAAAAACTAAAACCAATCGCTAATCCGCCCAGGAGCGGAACGGCTTTGTCGTGTATTTTACGGGAAGAATCAGGGTAGTCAACAACATTAAATTTTAACGCTAAATATTTTATTAATAACGTTGAAAATACAGAAATTAAAAAAATTATTAAAAAAATTTGAGACATAATGCTTGCTGTCATTCCCGCGAAAGCGGGAATCTCTCTTTATTTATTCTTAGATTCCCGCTTTCGCGGGAATGACGATACACAATATTTTTCAAAAACTCAATTATTCATCTCTTTCAAAATTTTCGTATATGGCACCCCCACTTCTCCGGCAATTACTTTAGCCGCCGCATCGGCATTGACGGTACGGTCAGCGGCGCTGGCATAGCTTTGGGCGACAATATTCAATAATCTCACTGCTTTTCCGGGCAGAGCCTCGCCACTGGGGTAATTTTTGGCTGCTTGCGCGGTTACTAAGAGCGCTTCGTAGTTAAAGGTGACTTTATATTCATGCTCAAACCGTACGGCGTTACTGGCCAACATTTGAATCAGCGCGCTATTGGTCGGCTCTGATAATTCTATGTTATGCGCGCCGGCTAATTTTTGATCAGCCGCAGCTAAAAGATAAAATTTGCCTCCGTATTTATTTAATATTATTTTCAGCTCTTCCTGGCCGTCAACTACTACTAAAATGCCGTTTGTTTTGGTTAACTCCTGTAAAATCACCAATAGTTTTTTCTCCCAATCAATCCCGCTGGCTTCGTTTTTAATCTTATTTAAATCCAGCCTTAATAACCGCCGGTTTTTTAAACAAGCCGGCACTTCATCCGCGGCAATTTGCTCCGCTAAATGATTGATTAAAGACTTTTTGCCGGCGCCGTTTTCCCCGGTTAAAATAATCTGGCGCTTTCCTTCGCTAAACGCCTTAAACAATTCTCCCAATTCCGCTTCGCGGTCAACAAAAATCGGCCGCCCGGCAGTTAACGGCTGCCGCGTTAAGTCAAGGCAGAAGTGGTTTAAGATCGGCGTCGCCACCGCCGTCGTCGTCATGGCTAGCTTTGATTGCCAGTTCGCCTTTTTGTTTTTTTGCCGATCAATCTCCCGACGGGCATAGCGGTCATTGAGTAAAAGCCATTGCGCCGAATGTTGGATTTGTTCCGGCCGTATTCCTAACTCCGCTAATGTCTCCCGCAGTAATCTGCCGGCGCTAATCAAGGGGCTGATTAAATCCGACATTTCAATGTAGTAGTGCCCGTTGTCTCGCGCCTGGACATACGACTCAATTAAAGCTTGCTTTAATTCTTTGCTTAAAATCGGCGTCGTATCTGGCCCGTCGTTTACGGGAAAAATTTTTTGCAGCGCCTGTTCCAATTTAGGGCCGATTTTACCTCGATAAACGCCCAGCCGAGCTAAAATCGCGCTGGCTTTCTTTAACTCAATGTTTTTGTTGTTCTCGCTATATTCACTGACAATCGTCAGCATCAGGTGCGCCGGAATTAGCTCCGGATGCCTGAACTGCGTCGCTAACGCGTAAGCTTTCTCAAGCAATTGCAGTAATTCGTAGCGGTAACGGCTGGCAACGTTAACTTTGGCAGGAAAAGATTTTAGCTCCCGCCAATTATTGGGAATTATTTGCGGCTGTTGGTTTAGCCACGCTTGTTGGCGATAGGTTAAAAGTTTAACCGGCGGGTGTTTTTCTTTCCGGCGCTGGAAGCGATACCAGCTGAAAAATAAAAGCAACAAACCTAACCAAAAGTATAAAATTAAATTATCTTTCACACCCCAAAAACCGACTAACGCGCCAAAATAAACTTGGTAACCGGCCGCGGCCGCGTTCTGATACAGCCACCAGCCAAGCGACAGGATGCCGCCGGCGCCCAAAATTAAAAATATCGCGTCCAAGGCATAATCAAAAATAAGCTGGCTTTGGCGCACGATTATTTTTGCCGGCGCCAGATCATAGCCCCAGTATAAAAAATCGTTTTTGATAAAAGTGCCCAAACTAATGCCGCCGCAATTATTGCAGGTCAATTTATTTATTTTGCCGGTGCCGCCGCATTGCGGGCAGACGACGAATTGGGAAGAATAGTGAAACATTGAGATTTAAAATTATTTAACCGGTATCGCCTTCCCGACAATCCCTTCTTTGCCTACCAACCCGAAACGCGTGCCGTCTAAACTGCCGGCCGCCTGATTGCCTAAAATTAAATAGCCGTTGGGGGGGATTACTCCTTGATAATCGCTACTATAAAGTTCAAGCATTGCTTGCCGGCCTTCCGGCAGTTCATAGGTCTGCCCCGAAGAAGTTTTTACCGCTTGATTATTGATAATGATATTATAACCCCCTTGTTTATTTTTGGCTAAGCCAAAAGTATCTCCGGGCAGGCCGCGCGCGATTTTAATGATTGGCTCCGGCTGGCCGGAATAAGCGTAAACGATAACGTCTCCGCGCCGGACCGGATTGCAGTTATAAAAACCCTTTAACGTTTTAATCGTTTGCCCTTCCTCAATCAGACCGCTTAACGACTGGCCGCGCACAATCTGCTCCGCTTCTTCGGTAACGCAACTTAAATCAAAATTATTTTGACTGCTAAAATAAAAAATTGCTCCAATAATAACCACGGCAATAATGCCAAAAATAAAAAATTTCTTCATAAATTGTTTGCTTGTTGGTGGATTCTATTATAACATAAAAATAAAACAAGCCCAAATAGGACTTGTTTATTCTATAAATTAATTTTTAATTTTGCCTGCCCGCAACCCGCCCACAGCTGCGCAGTTGCTGGCGGGTAGCTTTGGCAGGCGGGTAATTTTATTGTTCTAACTTCTTAAGCTCCTCAAACAACCTTCTCTCCTCCCGACTTAATCGTTCCGGTATCTTTACTTTTACCGTAACCAACTGGTCGCCGCGATTACGGCTGTTAAGCGAATAAGAGCCGCGACCGCGCAATCTAAAAACCGTTCCGGACTGGGTGCCGGCGGGAATTTTTAAAGTTAACTCGCCGTCAACCGTTAATACCGGAATTTTATCGCCCAGCGCCGCCTGTGGAACATAAATTTCCGCCGTTGATAAAACGTCGTCGCCGGCGCGAACGAAATTTTTATCCGGCTTAACTTTTATTCTGATGTACAAATCCCCCGCCGCGCCGCCGTTCACCGCCGCCTCGCCTTGGCCGTTTAATTTTATCGTTTGGCCGGAGTCAATTCCGGCCGGAATTTTAATTTGCAAATTAACTTTGTCTTTTTGCAAACCATTGCCGCCGCAGCGCGAACATTTTTTGCTTGCTCTCTTCCCTTCGCCGCCGCAATCCAGGCAAGTGCTTTGCGCTTGAAAAGTGCCTAAAATTGTGCGCTGGGACTGCGTTACGAAACCGGCGCCTTTGCAGGTTTTACAGGTTTCAATTGCCGTGCCCGGTTCGGCGCCGTTGCCAGAACAATGGGCGCAGACAACGGTTTTATACAAACTAATGTCTTTGGTCGTGCCAAAGATAGCTTCGGCGAATTCTATCGTCAGTTCCGTTTGAATATCAGCGCCGCGCCTTCGTCTGCGCCGGCGAGAGTCGCCGCCAAAATCAAAGCCGAACATTTCGCCAATATTGCCGAAAATATCGCCAATGTCGCCAAAATCAAACTGTACTCCCCCGCCGCCAAAACCTGCTTGTCCGCCTTGGGCGGATGCCGCGCGCATAAAATCTTCCCAACTCATGCCGGTGCCGCCGAATCCTTGTCCTTGGAAAACCGCGTCGCCAAACTGGTCATACTGCTTTCTTTTCTGTTCGTTGCCAAGGATCTGGTACGCTTCGTTTATTTCTTTAAATTTTTCCGCGTTGCCGCCGGCTTTGTCCGGATGGAATTCATGCGCTTTTTTGCGAAACGATTTTTTTATTTCTTCAGCGCTTGCGTTCTTATCAACCCCGAGTATTTTATAGTAATCTTTGGACATAGTTAAAACAAATTTTTACCCAAAATAGTAATAAAGGGGGAGTCAAAAAACTAACTCCCCCACAATATTTAGAATTAATCACTCTATTTCCTGACGATATTGCGGATTTTTAATTTCTACGCAAGCAGGATATTCACCCGAGAAACAGGCGGCACAGTAATCTCCTGCCTTGATTCCTGTTGTCCTACAGACAGCGTTCATCATTCCGTCAAAACTCAAATAGCGTAAATCATCCGCCCCGATATTTTCCCTCGTTTGTTCCACTCCGCCAAATTTATTAAAAGCTAACTCCTTCTTTTTGGGCGTATAAATTCCGAAAAAACAAGGAAATTTTATTGGCGGCGATGCTATCAGGACAACAATACCTCGCACTCTGCCTACCACCTGTTTTATCGCTTTAATTAGAACTGCCATGGTGCTTCCTCTCACAATAGAATCCTCAACTAAAGCGATATACTTATCCGACAACAGGTAGATAATAAAAATAAATTTCCTAAGTATTTTTTGCAATCGTCCCTCTCCATCGGCAATAAAGGTTCGCTGACCGTAATGGCTGCGGGTAAGCGCCTGGCACAAAGGAATTCGTTGGTCTTCATTATGGAATCCTTCAGCGTGCCTGATGCCGGACATCGGAACAGGCACTAATATATCGGCTGCCACATTGGGGTTTTCTCGCGCCAGTTCCCTTCCTAATTCTTCCTGCACCTGACCGACATAAACTGGATTCTTCATCTGCCCCTCTGTTTCTACCCGGCTGTCAGGGCGGGAAAAATAAATCAATTCAAAGATGCACCTTGCCTTACGCTTTCCTTGCCAACTTTGAGGTTTATAGATATTTAAACCGCCGGCATTAACGTAAACAATTTCGCCGGCTTCAATATGGCGGACAAAAGTTGCCTCCGCAATGGCATTGAAAGCGCAAGATTCGGAAGCAAAAAGATACCCGCCATTATATTGAGCCATGCAAAGCGGTCGGAAACCTTGCGGGTCCCGGACTACGAGCAACGTATTTCTCCCTTCTTTATCCTGATGCAAAATCAAAAGCGAAAAAGCGCCTTGTAAATCTTTAATGGCGGCGAACACTCGCTCCGGTACCGGCTGGCTTGAGTCAGTATCGCAAAGATTATCCAGAATCAAAAGAGTATCAACGGCAAAATCGGCTATATCATTAGTTAAATTGCCATTATGAGCGACTGACCACTTTTCCCCTCCCACCTCACGGCTGACAGGTTGAATAACAGCATTTTCTTGGGTAGGGTAACGATTATGACCAATTCCGCTGCCTCCTTGTAGCTTCACTAATACATCCGGCGTAAAAACATCATTAACCAATCCATTAGCGCGGTGTTCGCAAAATCTTCCTTCCGCCTCACCGCCGGTTGTTACCATTCCGGCAGATTCTTGCCCGCGATGCTGTATAAAGTACAGCATTGATTTCAATTCTGCGGCTACCTTCGGAATGCCAAGTCCTCCTACAATTCCGCACATAGCTTTCACTCTCCTTCTTGGTATCTATTTTAATTCTTTGATTATTTTCTAAATTTAAAGAGCAGCCTCCTTACTTTCATCTTAACTTAACTTCAAATATTAAGCAATTTTTACTTCTTACTTGATTCATCATCCACGACTTCCCCTTCCACCGGTTCATTTCCGCCAGCCGGCGGATTCTTTTCTCCGCCATTCTGCCCTGCTTGGCTCGCCGAAGCGCCTGGCGCGGCGGCGGCTTGGTACATCGCCGCGCCGATTTTTTGCGCCACAGCGTTTAATTCCTCCATTGCTTTTTTAACTGCTTCAATGTCCGCGCTGTCTTTTATTTTTTTCAGCGCTTCCACTTTTTCTTCCAGCTCTTTTTTATCTTCCGGCTTTATTTTACTTGCCTGTTCTTTAATCAATTTTTCGGTCGTAAAAATAACCGCGTCCGCCTGATTTTTAATTTCCACTTGTTCTTTTTTCTGCTTGTCTTCGGCCGCGTGCAGTTCCGCTTCCTTACGCATTTTTTCTATTTCTTCTTTGGACAAACCGCTGGAAGCGGTAATCGTAATGTGCTGTTCTTTGCCGGATGCTTTGTCGCGCGCTTTGACGTTTAAAATGCCGTTAGCGTCAATGTCAAAAGTTACTTCCACCTGCGGCACTCCCCGCGGCGCCGGCGGAATGCCGTCCAAAATAAATCGGCCTAAAGTTTTATTGTCGCTTGCCATCGGCCGTTCGCCTTGCAAAACGTGAATTTCAACCGAAGTCTGGCTGTCAGCCGCGGTGGAAAAAACTTGCGACTTGGAAGTCGGAATGGTCGTGTTGCGTTCAATCAAAGGCGTGGCCACTCCGCCCAAAGTTTCAATGCCTAAAGTTAAAGGAGTTACGTCCAAGAGTAAAATGTCTTTTACTTCGCCCTGTAAAACGCCTGCCTGCACGGCCGCGCCCAAGGCGACCACTTCGTCCGGATTAACGGAAATATTGGGCTTGCGCTTAAAAAATTCCTCCACTTTTTTTATCACGAGCGGCATTCTGGTCTGCCCGCCGACTAAAATCACCTCTTCAATATTTTCCACTTTCATCTTCGCGTCCGCGAGCGCTTTGCGGCAGGGCTCCATTGTCTGTTCCACCAAATCCCCCACCAGCTCCTCCAATTTCGCGCGCGTTAATTTCATTACCAAATGCTTCGGCCCTTCCGCGTCCGAGGTGATAAACGGCTGGTTAATTTCCGACTCCGCCGTCGTGGAGAGTTCAATTTTGGCTTTTTCCGCCGCCTCTTTTATTCTCTGCAAAGCCAAAGTATCTTTGGACAAATCAATTCCCTGCTCTTTTTTAAATTCCGCCACGATATAATCAATGATGCGCTTGTCAAAATCTTCGCCGCCCAAATGCGTGTCCCCGTTGGTGGCTTTTACTTCCACCGTATCGTCACCGATATCCAGTACCGATACGTCAAAAGTGCCTCCGCCTAAATCGTAGACCGCGATTTGCTGGCCTTTTTTCTTGTCAAAACCATACGCTAAAGCGGCCGCGGTCGGTTCGTTTATAATCCGTTTTACTTCCAAGCCCGCGATTTTACCGGCGTCCTTGGTCGCTTGCCGTTGCGAATCGTCAAAATACGCCGGCACCGTGATAATGGCTTCGGTTATTTTTTCGCCTAATTTTTCTTCCGCGTCGGCTTTTAATTTTTGTAAAATAAAAGCGGAAATTTCCTGCGGGCTGTATTCTTTGCCCTGAATGGCTACTTTTACTCCTTCGCCGGATTGCGTAATTTTATAGGGATAAATTTTGATGTCGCGCTGGACTTCCGTGTCGGAAAATTTGCGGCCGATTAAGCGCTTCACCGCCGTAACGGTATTGGCGTGATTGGTTACGGCCTGCCGTTTGGCGATTTGGCCGATTAAGCGCTCGCCGGCTTTAGAAATCGCGACAATGGACGGCGTGGTTCGATTGCCTTCTTTGTTTTCTAAAATTTTCGGCTGGCCGCCTTCCATAATGGCCATGGCGGAATTGGTAGTGCCGAGGTCAATGCCTAAGATTTTGCTCATAATTTTAAATTTTTAATTATTAATTTTATAATTTTTAAATAAATCTTAAATTTTAATCTTTAACTTTTTACTTCTGTCATTCCCGCGGAAGCGGGAATCCAAAATTATTTTAATTGTCTAATATTTTTATAATATTTTTTTAAAAAAATTTTCCAATTTTCAGGATATAACTCTTTGCTTGTTTTTGTCATTTCAAGCCAAAAATTTCTCAACCCAACATCTTTATATTTCTTGCCATCTCTTCTTAATTTTTTATTAAAATATATATTTGAAGATTCGAAAAGAATTTTATTTACTACTTTACTTGGAACAATCCAAAAATCTGGCTCCTTTTTAAACTCATTTAAACGGACAAAGGCGTAATAAAAATCGTCTGATCCACCTTTTTCATCTTTATTTGACAGTGGAAACCTTTTAATATTTAAATCAAATCTACTTTTTACTGAAATTTTAATAGTTTTACCTTTTGGATTGATGGTTAGAATATCATATCTTTCCGCTCTGCCCAATGTTATTGTTACTATAAAATTCTCTGCTGACAATCTTGATGCTATATAATATTCTCCAGCGTTTCCAATATTTTGTTTTGAATATTTTTTCATTTTGCTTTCTTAATTTTTTATTTATATAAAACAAATAAAAACGGATTTTCTGGATTCCCGCTTTCGCGGGAATGACAATTCTAAATATCTTAATATCCAATATCCTAATATTTAACTTGTAATTTTTTCTGTATAAACTACAACCTTCGCCGCCTGCACTACCCTCTCATTCAGTTTGTATCCAATCTTAACGACCTTCGCAATTTTATTATTTAATTTTTTGTCGTCCGTTTCCATTTTTTCCACTGCTTCGTGTTCGGTCGGATTAAATTCGGAGTCAACCGGATTAATGATTTCCACGCCGTTGTCTTTTAAAATATTTTCAAATTGCTTGATTACATGCTTAATGCCTTTTAGCCAGGCGTCATGATTATTCTCATCGGCATGTTCCAGCGAGGTTTTTAAATTTTCGTACACCGGCAAAATTTCCATGAGTATTGCGCTATTGGCGAATTTAACGAATTCCGCTTTTTCTTTGGCGGTTTCTTTCTGCAAATTCTGGTAATCCGCCAGCGCGCGCTTCCATTTGTACTCTAGGTCTTTGACAGTATCGTTAATTATTTCTTGCTCTTCTTTATTTTCATCTTTGGTTGCTTCTTTATTGTCCATAGAATAAATTTTAAATTTTGTAATTTTTAATTCCTGCTTGCCGGCAGGCGGGTTTAAAAATTAGGATTTAAGATTTATTTAAAAATTTTAAAATTATTATTTAAGGTTATTCTTGATGTATTCCACCAACCCCAAACACCTATCATAATCCATCCGCACCGGGCCGATGATGCCGAACATGCCGTACTCGCTGTTAGTGCGGTATTTAGTGATGACTGCTCCGCAAAAAGCACCGAAAGGATTGTCGTCTCCGATTAAAATCTGCGGCTCGACGGTGGTTTGAGGATATAATTCGTTAATAATGTCTTCCATTTGGTCAATGACGTGGGAAACATCAATCACCTTACTCGCCGGCGCGAACTCCGGCTGCGACAGTAGGTTAGAAATACCGGTGTAGTACAAATCGTTGCGGCTGAACGCCCAAAAAACCGCCAGTCCCGCCAAGTCGGCTAAATCTTTGGCCGCCTGTTTTAGGGATATCTCTTCGCCGCCTCGGAAGTCGCTGAAATTTTTCGTATCTTTGGCGGCGGGTTGCTTAGGCGATAAAAAATTACGAATATAAAATTGGTAGGCTTTAATGGTCGGGATGCGGCCGGCGGAAGTATGCGGCTGATGAATATAGCCTTCTTCTTCCAACTTTACTAATTCATTGCGCACTGTCGCCGGGCTGTAAGGCAATCTGAATTTTTCCACTAAAAAGCCCGAGCTGATAGGTTCCGCCGTTTTGATGTATTCTTTGATGATAATTTTGAGCAGTTCCTGCTGCCTTAGTTCCATATATTTCCAGTATATAAAATTAGCACTCCCCTGTCAAGAGTGCTAATTATTGAAAAATTATATTATTTTTTGTTTTTTCCCGCCTGCAGCGCTAGGCGCAGCATTGCCTGCCCGCAACTGTTGCAACGTTGCAGGCGGGCGGGCAGGTGTTTTAATGTTTTAATGGCTTCTTGTCCCAAAATACCACTCCAGCACCCTTTTAGCGACCGGCACGGCGGCCTCGGTCGCTTCCCCGCCTTCTTCCACGATAACAGTAATCACGATTTCCGGGTTCTCAAAGGGCGCAAAACCAGTGAACCAAGAATGCGTTTTTTCGCTTAAATCACTGGACCATTGCGCGCTGCCGGTTTTGCCGGCGGAAGTTACCGGCAAAGAGTCCAGACTAAGGCAGCTGCCGTAGGTAACGCAATCGCGCATTCCTTGCCGAACCAGCTTAACATTTTCTTCCTCAATAAAATCATGGCGCAAAATTTTCGGCTCTATTATCTGCGCCGTCTCGTCTTGGCTGTTCAACAATTCTTTGACTAAATGCGGCTGATACAAAATGCCGCCGTTCGCGAACACCGCCGTGTACGCCGCTACCTGCAGCGGCGTTGCCGTTATGTCTCCCTGGCCGATAGCCAAATGATAAGTGTCGCCGATATACCATATCTCTTTTTTAACGCTCTCTTTCCATTCTTTGGACGGCAGAAAACCGGCTGCCTCGCCCGGCAAATCTATGCCCAAGGGCTGGCCTAAGCCGAACAGATGGGCGTAATCGGTAATGCGCCGCACTCCCAAACCGGTAAAATCATTGTACCCCCCGCCCAAATAGTAAAAATAAGTGTTGACTGACCAAGCCAGGGCTTTGCGGATATCGGTTAGGCCGTGGCCGCCCGCTTTCCAATCGGGGAAAAACCAGTCTTTAATCTGCAATCCGCCCGCGCTGTTAATTAAAGTATTGGCAGTTACGACATTTTCCTGCAACGCGGCCGCCGCCACTACCGGCTTAAAAGTTGAGCCGGTGGGAAATTCTCCGCTGACGGCGCGGTTAAATAACGGTTGATTGGGGTTAGAAATCAGCTGCTGATAAATTTCCGGACTGATTTTTGCCGCAAAATCATTACTGTTAAAACTGGGCAGGCTGACTAAAGCCATTATCTCTCCGTTGGCGGGGTTAAGGGCAACCGCGGCGGCTTTGCTCGCTCCCACCGCCGTTAGTTGCGCCGATAATTCTTGCTCTAACTTGGATTGTAAAGCGCTGTTAATCGCTAATAACAAATTATATCCGTCCTCTTTTTTTAATTCATTAATGACGCGCTTTTCTTTTCCTAGAGCGTCTACCTCAATGTATTTTTCTCCGTACCGGCCCCTTAATTGCTTCTCCCAGATTTTTTCTAACCCCGTCTTGCCGACATAATCAGTGAGGGCGTACGCTGGCTGGTACCGTTCATATTCTTCGGGAGTGATAATGCCGGTATAACCTAAAATGTGCGAACTCGACAGACTGGGCAGCCGATATTGCCTTTGGGAAGACAAGCCGACGGTTACTCCGGGCATGTCTTTGGTCGCTAACATCAGTTTCATTGCTTGCGGATAGCCGATTTTATCGGCGACTGTCTGCGGTTGATAAGCCGCTAACGTATTCTGCCGGTACTGCATTAATAAATAATCTAAATCGGTAGCGGCTCCTTCTCCTAAAATATCGCCGATAGCTTTAATAATCGCCAGGTTACTCATCCCTTTTGGTTCCCGAGCCATTAGGTCGGCGGGGATAACTTGCAGATAAAATACCGGTATGTTATCAACTAAAATATGCCGCTCGGAGTCATAAATCACTCCGCGGTCAGCCATAATTCTTTGCTGACGAATGCGATTATACTGGGCAAGCTCTTGATAGTAAGGCCCGCGGTATAACTGCAGCCAGGCGGCTCTGCCGAGTAACAATAAAAAACTGGCGGCGATAATTACCAGCAGCCAATTTACTTTGGGCAAAGAGATGTTGCGCCCCATTTTCTCTCCGGCGGTTTCCGCTTCTCGTTCTCCCAGCAGGCCTTCTTCGGTCCAACGCAGGCGATAGCCGGCCGCTAATTTAGAGTCGGCCGTTTGATCGTAGCTAAGGGCGAATAAGTCGTTATGGTTATTATGTTTTTTGGTATATATTGGCTTCATAATTACCGGATGCCCCGGGTAAATTATCTGATAAAAAACGCTTTTAGCCGCCGGCTAAAATAATTAATGAGATAAAAAATAATTAAAATGGAAAAAATGTTAGCGGCTATTTCGTACCCCCAGTCAATAAAGCTATGGCGGGTAATGATAAATTGGAGCGGGACGCTTTCGCCGATAAAATTAGCCGACAATCGCAGCGCCGCTTTTATCAGCTCATAACTAACGGTAGCGGCCAAGGTTAAAAAAATAAATGAGTAAAGAGAGCGGTTGGTAAAAAATTTCCCTAAAGCAAAATGAGTTACGACCAGCGCCCCTAACAAACTGATTATATTTAAGCCAAAAAAATCAGCCGCCTGGATGTCTGATAAAATGCCGAATAAAAAAACGACCCAACTGACCGTTCCGGCGTCAGCGACCACTAATAAAGTCACTAAAGTTACGATGATAAAGTTAAAATAAAACCAGGGCCAAGGAAGAGCGGCGATAAAACTGGTTTGGAAAATGAAAATAGCCGCCACTGCCATCACTTTTAATATTCTGGCTAACATATAATGCGTGGTAAAACTACTGTAAGATGACTGACACGATGGAAACGTTATTTAAATTAACGGCCGGGCTAATGACGGCTGATTGGAATAAATCGTTAGTTTCTTTCGTCACGGCGACGACGCTGCCGATAATTAAGCCGCGGGGAATATTAGACTCCAGACCGGAAGTTGTTACCACCTCGCCTGCCTGAACGCTTTCAGTTTGGGGAATAAAATCTAAGCGGACCGTTAAACCAAGCTCTCCTTTAGTAACGCCGCCGGTTCCCTCTTTGCCGGCGATGACGGCCGCCAGCTGGCTGCGCTCGTCAGTGATTAAATAGCCGTAAGCAAGATTCTCTTTAACTAAAAAAATTTTGCCGATGACGATGCCGCTGCCGATAATTATCGCTTGATTGGGAGCGACGCCGTCCGCTCTTCCCTTGTCAATCACCATAATTTTATTTTCTCCCGCGCCGCTCTCGCGGCTGATGACATTAGCTAACACTTTTTGGTAATTATGGCGAGAATAAAAAGCCAGCTGCTGCCGCAAAGCCTCATTTTCATCGGCTAAAATTTTCAAGCCGATGTTATCCGCGAGCAGCTGATTATTGGCTGCTTCTAAACGGGCGACTAAAGAAGCTAAATCGCGTTGGTCGGTTTTAGTTTGGTAAGTAATGCCGATGGCGTTAGCCAAGCGGAAAGTAATTCTAGCGGCCGGCTGCAGCCACTGGCTTAAATAGTTTTCCGCCGGCTGCAGAATGCCAAGATAATGCAAACCTATTATGCCGGCCGCCGCCATAACGACGGTGGCTATTTTTTTATTTAAAAATTTAAACATAAAAAAAATAACGCGAATCTTCAAATTTATGCCAATGCCTCAAACATATAATATGCGAATAATTCGCATTCTCCGAATTTGAGGAATTCGCATATTCATTCGCGGCATTCGCATCATATTAATCGCTGGCGCTCGGCGAAAAGATGTTATGGAATAATTCCAAATCTTCTAAAACTTTGCCGGCGCCGCGGACAACGCAGGTGAGCGGGTCGTCAGCGATGCGCACGGGAATTTGAGTCGCTTGAGCGATTTCCTTATCCAGCCCTCGCAGTAAAGCCCCGCCGCCGGTTAAGACAATTCCTCGCTCATAGATGTCCGAAACGAGTTCCGGCGGAGTCATCTCTAAAGTTCCTTTGATGTTTTCGATGATGTGATAAATGCTCCGCGCCATTGCTTCGCGCACTTGCGTATCGGTAATAATGACTTCTTTGGGCAGGCCGTTGACTAAATCCCGGCCGCGCATCGGCATTTCCAGCTCTTCCGGCAGGGGTGCAGCCGAACCAATGCGTTTTTTTATCTCTTCCGCTACCTGATCGCCAATCAGCATATTAAACTCTTCGCGCGCGTATTGCACGATATCGTTGTCTAAAGTGTTGCCGGACAAACGCAGATTCTTCCAGGTTACTACGCCGCCTAAGGAGATAACCGCGATTTCCGTCGTGCCGCCGCCGATGTCTACGACCATATTGGAAATGGCGTCAAGCACCGGCAACCGCGCGCCGACGGCCGCGAGCATGGCCGTTTCGGCTAAGAGTATTTCCCGCGCACCCGCAAGTTTCGTGGCGTCTTCGGCCGCTTTTTTTTCTACTTCGGTAATATCCAGCGGAATGCCAATCACCACGCGCGGCCGCGGAATTAAAGTAAAATTTTCCGTATGCACTTTGTTGATAAAATATTTAAGCATTTTTTCGGCTACCTCAAAATCAGAAATAACGCCGTTGGTGAGGGGATGGATGGCCATAATGTGCGCCGGTGTTTTGCCGAACATTTTAGCGGCGTCGTTGCCGACCGCGATTACTTCGTCCGTTCTGGTGTTAATGGCCACGACCGATGGCTCGTTAATGACGATACCTTTGTCTTTAGTGATGACCAGCGTGGAAGCGCTGCCTAAGTCTATGCCCAAATCTTTGCTGAATTTGCCTAAAAAATTAGAAAACATAATGTTCAAATAGTTAGTACGGATTTAAAACACTTGCGAACCTTTAATACCTGCCCGCAATGCTCACGCATAGCGTGGCGGGCGGGCGGGCGGGCGAATTCTTCGCGCGGATTTATATCAACTCAAATAAATGCGCCTGCCGGCAGGCAGGAATGCCGCGAATTATTCTTTCATCTCTTCCAGTTTTTAACTTCCGGATGAAAATCAACTTGGTACTCCGGTATGCCTAAAGAAATACCATACTGTTTAGCCGCGTCATACTGTTCTTTGCTAGTTCTGTCTATCTTGAAAATTTTATTAGAAAATACTATAAAATGAGTCGTCTGATTTTTAAAATCGGCGTACCAAGAGGCGTGCCGTGACTCTAGAGATTGGCTGATTGTTTCGGCAATCTTTTGAGCTTGTTCGGCCGGAATTTCCACCGTATGCAATGTCCATTTTTTTAACCATGACGTTTGATGTTTCTCCGTTACCGGCTCAACTTTCGTTAATAAAATTTTCACATCTTTTAAGACGCTTTTGTCTGCCAAGCTCTCTTCAATTATCACGCCTACAAAATTATCCATAAATATTTGTCCAATATCTGTCTAATATCCAGCATCTTTTTTACTTTCACGGGGTTGCTTCGTCACTCCACTTCGTTTCGTTCCTCGCAATGACAGTTTGTTTTCTTGCTTTCTCCCGCCTGCCTCGCTTGCGCGAGCATTGCCTGCCCCCAACTGTTGCAACGTTGCAGGCGGGCGGGCAGGTGTTTTAATGTTTTAATGTCATCCGTTACATGTTACTTGTTACGTGGCTTAATTTAACCAGTTCTTTCTTCTCTTCTCCTCTTTTTTTAACCTCCACGCTGTCTTGCTCCAGCGTGCGCTCGCTCACTACTAACCGGATTGGGCAGCCGATTAAATCCGCGTCCGCGAATTTTTCCCCCGTGCTGGTTTCGCCTTCGCGGTCGTCAAACAAAACTTCAATGCCGCTTGCTTCCAGCTCGCGGTATATTTTTTCGCTCGCGAGTTTTATTTTATTGTCCGCTTCAATATCCGGGCTATTGAGGGTTACTAAATGCACTGCCAAGGGCGCTATTTCTTTTGGCCAGCGCAACCCGCTCTCGTCATGACTTACTTCCGCCACCGTGCCCAATACGCGGCCTAAACCAATGCCGTAACAACCCATAATAACCGGCCGCTTATTGCCCGCTTCGTCAAAATACGCAAAACCAAAGGGCTCGCTGTATTTAGTTCCTAATTTAAAAATATTGCCTACTTCAATCGCTTTTTCCGGCTGTAATTTTTGGTTGCCGCAATTCGGGCATTTGTTCCCTAACTCGCCTAAAATTTCCGCGTTAACGGCTATCTTACAACCATCACAAATATAAATTTCATCTTCGCCCGCCGGCGTTATCGTCTGGAACTCATGCGAGTATTTGGCAAAACTGCCGCCGGCGGCAAACGTCAAGTATGTTTTATCCAGCAAGCCGCAACGGGCAAAAATTTTAAAATAAACTTTTTGCATCGTTTTGTAATATTCGTCCAAGTCTTCTTCGTTAACGTGAAAAGAATATAAATCTTTCATGATAAACTCGCGCCCGCGCAAAATTCCGGATTTGGCGCGCTTTTCATTCCGGAATTTGTCCTGAATTTGGTAAATGTACACCGGTAAATCTTTATAGGAAAAAACATGCTGTTTAGCCAGCGGCACTACCACCTCCTCGTGCGTCGCGCCGAGCGCGTACTCTTTATTGTCTACGCCGGCTAATCTAAATAAAGCGTCAAAGCTTGCCCAGCGGCCGGTTGTCTCCCAAATGCTTTTCGGCGTTAAGGACGGCATTAAAATTTCCTGTCCGCCGACTTTGTTTATTTCTTCGCGGATGATGTTGGCAATTTTATTTAAAACGCGCAACCCCAGCGGCAGATAAGTATAAACTCCGGCGGTTAATTTATCAATAAAACCGGCTTGCATTAACAGCCGGGCGTTGACGCTCAATTCGTCTTTAGGCGCTTCTTTTGAAGTTTTGGTAAAAAGGGTGGATAGGCGCATAGGGTTATAGCCGCTGTCATTAGTTAAAAGTACTACTATTTTACTGCTCTTAGTATCCGTTGTCAATTTAACAAAAAGCCATTTAGCTGTCGGCCGCTAAATGGCTATCGTAAAATCCAGAAAACCGTTAATGGCTAATTATTCTCCGGATGGATGACTGGGAATGAACAACGCGCTAAGTACAAACGCAATGGACACAAAAATAACCAAAACAATTTTTACCGCTGCCTTGATAATCCAATCTTTAATGTTTTTCATAATCCTTTCCTCCCTTATATTAAAAATAACAGATATAAAAAATTTGCCGAAATTAACTCCGGTCTTTTTTTCTGCTTCTGCAAAAACATTCTAAGCCGACATTATCCGAAACATTACCGTGCCGCAAACCGGGCACTTGCCTTTCATTGCCCGGCGCGTTTTACCTCCTTTGCCTTTCATCTCTACTTCCTGCCCTTCCGCTATCTCGCGTTTCTCCCTGCATTTTACGCAATAAGCTTGCATATAATTATTTTACGACAATATTAACCAATCTATTTTTAACGACAATGACTTTGGCTATTAATTTGCCCTCCGTCCATTTTTTGACTTTCTCACTTGCCAGCGCTTTTGCTTTTGCCTCGTCTGCGGAAATATCCGCCGCGGCTTCCATCGTGTCGCGCAGTTTGCCGTTCACCTGAATGGCTAATCGCACGATTTCATCTTTAGTTAAATTGGCGTCATAAGCCGGCCATTTTTCCTTAAAGATGCTCTGCTTATGCCCTAGCCGCGACCATAACTCTTCCGTCATATGCGGCGCAAACGGCGCAAGTATTATCAAAAATTTTTCCAACTCATCTTTAGCCAACCCTTCTGCCTGCGCTTCATTAACAAATATCATCATCGCTGACACCGCCGTGTTAAATTTCATATTCTCAATATCCTCGGTAATTTTTTTTATGGTTTTATGTAACAACACCCTCACTCCGCTCGCTGGTACTCGCTTCCCCTCTCCTCGAGGGAGAGGGGGCTGGGGGGTGAGGGCAAATACTTTTTCCAAAAATCTCCTTACTCCTTTCACCCCCTCCATGCTCCAAGGAATAGTATCCGCAAACGGACCCATAAACATTTCGTACAAACGCAAACTGTCCGCGCCGACGTTATTTACGACTTCATCCGGATTAATAACATTACCCAAAGATTTAGACATTTTCTTGCCGTCTTCCGCTAGCACCATGCCGTGCGAAACCCGCCGCGCGTACGGCTCGCTGACGGGGACTAGCCCGCAATCGTATAAAAATTTATTCCAAAAACGAGAGTACAATAAATGCAAAGTCGTATGTTCCATTCCGCCGTTGTATAAATCAACCGGCAGCCAATATTTTAATTTGACAGCATCCGCAAACGCTTTATTGTTTTTGGGGTCGCAGTAGCGCAGGAAATACCAACTGGAGCCGGCCCAATTCGGCATCGTATCAGTTTCCCGTTTTGCTTTCCCCCCGCAACGCGGACATTCAGTATTTACCCAATCTTTTATAACGGCTAAAGGCGATTCGCCCGTATCGGTCGGTTCGTAATGTTTAACCTTTGGCAATTCCACCGGCAGGTCTTTTTCCGGCACCGGGATCCAACCAAAGTCTAACGCGGACGGAAACTCCTCTAATATTTCCGGCAGCTCAACCACTCCGGCGTTACTATTAAAATGCCCTTTGCTTCTTAATAATTTCTCTTCTGCTCCCAAAGCTCTATAATCATTTTGTACGTCCAAGGGGATGTAAGGGTCGTTGTCGGAAAAATAGACAACGCTATTTTCAACTGATTTTTTGAGCTTGCCTAAACCGGTGTTAGCGTCATTAAAATCCTTAATGCAATTAATCGCCTCTTTACTACAGCCGGCCTTTTGGAGATTCGCAAAATTATTTTCGTTTTGGCTTTTACCGGTTGGCGCGACTAAAATTAATTTTTCTACCCGCAGTTTATTTTTCAAAATAAACTGGCAAGCCGTTGGTGCGCCTAAGCTGTGGCCGACAATGAATAATTGATCTCCTTTTCTAATGCCTAAATTGCCTAAAGCTTTAAGCCACTCTGCTAACGACGGACGTTCGTTATTGGGCAGGTCGGGAATTAAAACTTCGTAACCGTTTTTCTCCATTTGTTTTTTAAACCAAGGGAGCCAATTTTCTTTAGAATGGCCATAAAGGCCGTGGATTAATAAAACTTTAGGTTTACGTTGAGCGCATTGTTCGCAATACACCATTGGAATCGGCTCGCCCCAATAATGCTGGCGGGAAAAAATCCAATCGCGCAATTTATATTGCACTTTCATTTTACCGCCGACTTTGGCCGTAATTTTTTTCTTGGCTTCATCTGAAGACAAACCATTAAATCCACCGGAATTTATTATCACTCCTTTGCCGACATAGGCAGAGATATAAAAAATACTGTTATCGCTAGTGCTATCATAACCTAATTCTATCGCTTTTCCCACTGCCTGCCGCAAAAACCAAACCCAATGATCTAAATCATTTTTTTGGTTATATTTCCGCCAGTTGTTTAATATCTCTGCCGGCGAACGCCATTGGAGTTCAAATTTCTCGTGAGCTTCGCGTTTAGTCGGCCGCATGTTGGCAGTTTTTAAAACCGCTAAATAGCAGGCGGCGGAGCCATGGCGATTGGAATTTTTTGCGGAGTTGTAATAATGCGGATAGGCAGTGGCTATCTTTTCGATATGCAAAAAATCGTGCAGCCCGCTCTCTTCGGTTACTTCTCTTAAAATTCCCGCTTGTTCATCTTCAGTTTTCCCTACATTGCCGGAAAATAATCCTATCATTCCGTTATTCCAAGCAGCAACCGCATATTTCTGGCTTTTTGGGTCAAAAACAACGCCGCACCCCCCTTGCACGACATTTTCGCCATCGTGCTTGTTGCCGGTTTCCGGCGCAATAACTTGTTTAATTGGCAACTTAAATTTTTTGGCAAACTCAAAATCCCGCTCATCATGCGCCGGTACGGCCATAATCGCGCCCGTGCCGTAACTAGCCAAAACATAATCCGCAATCCAAACAGGAATTTCCTCGTTATTCGCCGGATTAATTGCTTTTATTCCTTCCAACTCTACGCCAGTTTTTGCTTTTTCCAAAGAAGTGCGCTGCAATTCTGATTTTGTCTTGGACTGATTGATGTATTTTTCCACTTCCCGCCAATTTTCAATTTGATCTTTTAATTGCGTTACTAACTCATGCTCCGGCGCGAGCACCATATAAGTCGCGCCAAACAACGTGTCTGGTTTAGTAGTGAAAACATTAAGGTATTCCTTTTTTTCTAACTTCTTACTTCTTACTTCAAACTTCAACTCTGCTCCCTTGCTTCTGCCAATCCAATTCACCTGCTGCGTCTTTATTTTTTCCAAATAATCAACCGGGTCTAAATCTTTAATCAGCCGGTCGGCGTATTTAGTGATCGCTAACAGCCATTGTTCTTTTTCCCGCTGTTCCACGGCGGTGCCGCAGCGCTCGCATTTCCCATCTATAACCTCTTCGTGCGCTAACCCGATTTTGCAGGACGGGCACCAGTTAATCGGTATTTTCTTTTTGTAAGCCAACCCTTTTTTAAAAAGCTGCAAAAAAATCCACTGCGTCCATTGATAATATTTCGGGTCCGTAGTATCAACTTCCCGCGACCAATCAAACGATAAGCCGAGCGATTTCAGCTGCCGCCTGAAAGTTTTAATATTGGCTTCGGTGGCAAGGCGCGGATGGATTTTATTTTTAATGGCGTAATTTTCCGTCGGCAGACCAAAGGCGTCCCAACCAATGGGATACAGAACGTTATAACCTTGCAAACGCAACATCCGCGACATAATATCCAGCGCGGTGTAGGAACGAACATGCCCGACGTGCAAACCAGCGCCGGAAGGATACGGAAATTCAATTAGGATGTATTTTTTCTTTTTTTTAGCAAAATCTTCGGCTTGATATAAGTCAGAAGATTGCCATCCTGTCTGCCAATATTCTTCTCCGCCATTCTTAATAAAATCATCGTATGTTACGTATCTTTTTTTATTCATATTTTTCTGCTTGCCTCGCCGTAGTCCCGCAGTATTGCGGGACGAAGGCGGGACCGCTTACTTTCAATTTTTTTATTTAACTAAATGCCGTAAGTCAATAAGCTTACCAAAGCAAAAGCGACCGCGAGATAAAACGCGCCGCGGCCAAACGGCAGCAGCGCCTCCAGGTCAAAAATAACCGCCAGCAGCAAAAAAACGGTGCCGGCTACCTGCAGTATCATTTTGATTTTGCCCCAAACGTTTGCTTCCACCGGATAGCCGTTGTGCTTGCGCCACCAAGCCGCCGTTATTAAAACAATCTCCAGCCCGATAATTACCATGGCCGCGTAAAAATCGATGTAGCGCAGGACAATCGCAAAAATCATCGAGCCAATCAACAATTTATCCGCCAGCGGGTCGTAAACTTTCCCCCAGTTGGTGATTTGATTGCGCGTGCGCGCCATTGCCCCGTCTAACGCGTCGGTAAAAGCGACCACTAAAAACGCCACTAAGCCGATTTGATAACTTTCCAAAACCATCAAAATAATAACCAACGGCGTCGTTAAAAAACGAAATAACGTCAGGTGGTTGGGCTTGACCGCGCGCGGGATGAACGGCAAAAACGTTGCCGCGAGCACCCTATCGCTCCAATATACTTTCGTCGCTCTTTGGTAATTTTTATCGTCATGGATGAACCACATAGTTGATGTTAAATTCAGCCGGGCCTGATTTTAAATTTTGTAAAAAAGCTCTCTTTCCGCTATATTACCAGTATGGCTACTGCTTATTACTATTTTCTCTTAACGCTTTCGCTCCTGACGTTTTATGGGGCGGCGGCATATCGCTTTTACCAGCTTAATTATGCCGGCGTTTGGCTGACGATTACTTTAACCGCTTTCACCTTTATCGTACTGAAAAAAGCTGCTTTTGGCAAGCAACAAAACTTTGCCGATCATACTCCAAAGGAAATTGAGCGCCCGACTCAAGCGGCAGCCAATGTTAAATATTCAATATTTAATATTGCTTGCCTTGCGCTTTTGGCGGTAAATTTTATTATTATTTTCGGCCATTCAACTGCTGACGCTATCGTCTCTCCTTGGCAAATCGTGCCGTGGTATTTTTGGCTGACCTTTACTCTCGGCATAATATTGCTAGTGGCGATTATTTTAAAAAATTCAGCGCCGAATTTTATTTACCGGTTGTTAGTTGCCGGTTATTGGCTGCTGGTTTTAAGCGTGGGGTTGATTATTTATCAAATCGGTTTTGGTTTTGACCCCTTTATCCATCAAGCGACGGAAAAATTAATCAGCGCGACTGGGGCGGTTTATCCTAAACCATGGTATTATCTCGGCCAATACGCGTTAATTGTTATTTTAAATAAATTAACTTTTATTCCTGTTGTCTGGCTGGACAAATTGCTCGTGCCGGTACTAGCCGCGCTGACTCTGCCCTATGCTCTGTACCAAGCGGCAAAATTTCTTACCGCCGATGAACGAGTTGCCAAATTAACTGCCCTGTTCGCTTTAATTTTTCCTTTCGCAACTTTCACTCTAACCACTCCCCAAAATTTAGCGATTATTTTTCTGCTATTAATTATTCTTTTATCTGTAAAAATTTGGCGACAAAATAAACTATTCGTTGCTCATTGCTCGTTACTCATTACTCTGTCCTTGGCCTCTTTGCTAACTCATCCTATCGCTGGCCTTCCGGCCGTTTTGTTCGTAGCACTAATCATTTCCCGCCAAATAATCCACAATAAAAAATTACTTTTTACTTCTAACTTCTTACTTCTTACGTTATCCGTTATTTCACTCCCGCTCGCTTTTTATCTCAACAACCAAACTAACCTCATAATCAATGCCGGCAACGACGCGGCGGCGGCTGTTAGCTGGAACTGGCCGCAACTTTTCTTTTCCGGCACGGCCAATTTCTTACTCAATTTTATTTATCTCTACGGCTTTAATATCGGCGTTATTATTATCACCTTTATTATCGCTGGGGTTATTATCCACTACCAAATTGTTAAAAGAATTACTCGTTACTCGCCTGCCTGCCGGCGAGGCAGGTTACTCGTTACTAATTACTCGCCGTATTTGCTAATGTCCTTTTCTCTTCTCATCTCTTATTTTATTACTAAAACCATCTCTTTCTCCTACCTCATAGATTACGAACGCTCCAGTTTCGCCGGCCGCATTTTAATCATCGCCGCTTATTTTGCTTTGCCGTTTATCGTAATAGCTTTAACAAAACTGATGGAAATGATTTTACCGCAAGAACGAATGGTAAAATATTTGTTTTTTTGTTTTCTTGCTTTCTTGATTTCTTGCTCTTTGTATTTTTCTTATCCGCGCTCTGACGATTATTACAACTCCCGCAGTTTCTCCACCTCGCAATCCGACATTAACGCCGCGCGCTGGATTAATCAGGACGCCGGCGGCAGTGACTACATCGTGCTTGCCAATCAACAAGTTTCCGCCGCCGCCTTGCGTGAATTCGGATTTAAAAAATATTACAAAATTCCCTCTCCTTACCAAGGAGGGGGCGAGAGTGAGGTCTTTTACTATCCTATCCCCACGGGTGAAAAATTATATCAATATTATTTAGATATGGTTAATAAAAATGCCGGCCGCCAAACCGCGCTCGCGGCGGCGGATTTAGTCGGCGCCGACACGGCTTATTTCGTCATCAATCATTATTGGTTTGCTTTTGATAAAATTTTAGCCGAAGCGGCTATTGGCGCTGCGGCGGTAGAAAATATAGACCAAGGAAAAATTTTTGTTTTTAAATATGCCAACCCCGTTAAAAAATAAGACCCGTTGCCAAAGCTAACGGGTCCCGTGTCAGTGTCGGATGCTGAAAAATTTTCCAGAACGGATTCCAGATATTGTCCTGAAACCAGTCCCAGATGTTATTGATACCGGCGGTAAAAATCGCCGCCAGCACCAACAAAACAATGAGCAATTCAATCAGGGTAAACCCCTTCCGTCTCATTTTATCCCTCCAGCCAAGCAATTAGGGCGATGTAGAAAAAGATTACTCCGAACACGGAAAGGATAAATCGATCACAACCTGTGTACGGGTCGCAGTTAAAATAAAATCCTTTTACAACATCTGTCAATCTCTTCATTTAGGTATTCCTTTCCTTAAAGAATGGATAATAAAAATCGTGTATGTACTATACACACAATATATATTTATGTCAATAACTAACATTAGCTAAAGATTGACTTATTTTTTGTTTTTTGCTATATATAATAGCTATATGCTCTTTGTGACTCTATCCATAAAATCGGAGGAAAAGATGGAAACAAAGCGTCTACCAGGAAAGAGAACTTACCAAAACGAATGCGAAGAAGCAAATGACAACCCCGCTAGTACAGGGGGTGTGGGTGGCGTCGGTCAGCCGATAACCAACTCGCAGAAATTTTTCCTCTGTGTCTGCTCTTGTGTGGTAGCAGTATTACTCGTACTGTATTTTGCTAATTTTTTTGGATTGGGAAAATAAATCCAAGCACCTTCACCGCAGGGTTTATCCTAACACCAAATCTTGGTGTAAGGGTATTCCCCCACACCAAATTTTGGTGTGAGGGAATTCTGGAAGGTGTCTGGATAAAAATAATTTATATCCCATAAAACTTGGTTTTTAGTGAAAAACCGCGCCCGAAAACGCGGTTTTATTTTTTATCCCCACGCCTTCCCATAATACTCCGCCGGAAGTCGTGGGGATGTATTTAAGAAAGCTTTACTTCTCCGCTGCCGATGAAAGCTAACCGCAAAGCGGTGCGCTTCGTCGCGAATGCGCTGAAGTAATTTTAGCGCTTCGGATGTTTTTGACAGGCGCAGAGGAAAACGGCGGCGGGCAAGGTAAATCTCCTCTTCTTTTTTAGCCAGCGCGATTAATGGCACGCTGATTTTTAATTCCCGCAAAATTCCGGCGGCAGCCGAAAGCTGCCCCCGGCCGCCGTCAACAATAATTAAATCCGGCAGTTGTTTTTTTTCTTCTGACAATCTTTGGTAGCGCCGGCGCACTACTTCGCGCATGGAGGCAAAGTCGTCGTTGCCGGCAACCGTTTTTATTTTAAACTTTCGGTAAGCGGACTTATTCGGCTGCCCATCAACGAATTGCACCATACTCGCCACGATTTCTTTGCCGGCCGTGTGCGAGATATCAAACATCTCAATCACGCGCGGAATGTTCGGCAAATTTAAAATCTTTTTTAACTCTGACAAAACCGCGTTGCCCACGCGGACGCTGATGGCTAAATTTTGCCGCAATAAATCCAGCAATTCTTTTTTGCTCCCCTGCCGCGGGATAAAAATTTTTACTTTTTTGCCCTTTAGTTTGCTTAAATATCTCTCTAAGACGCTTTGGTCGGCTAATTTTTGCGGCACAATAATTTCTTCCGGTATTTCCTGTCTGTCATAATAACGCCGCAGAAATTCGGAAAAATCATCTTCACTCCTCCGGCTGCGCCACCTCCCCTTGGCAAGAGGAGGAATATCAACCAGTGTCTCCCCCTTGGCAAGGGGGAGATTAAGAGTGGGTGTAAGGTCAAATTCCTGTCTGCCGGAAATAACGCCGCGCTTGACGTTAAACAACTGAACAATTATGCCGTCTCGCGTAACCAAATAAGCAAACACGTCCTGATCGTATCCTTTGGGCAAATCAATGTTTTGCGGTTCTCCCATCTTGGCTAAAGCGAATAATTGGTCCCGCCGCAATTTGGCTTGTTCATATTTTATAGTTTGAGAAAATTGTTTCATTTCCTGCGCGAGCGCGCTGGTTAATTCTTGAATATTGCCGCGTAAAAATTGTTCGGCTTTTTTCCGGTTAGCCGCTAACTCTTCTTCGGTTAAATTTTTACCTGACGCTAAACCGCCCGCTTTGAGCTGCCGTAGCAGATGGCTTGGCGGCGGCCAATGGTCGCCCGGCTGCGCTGCCAAAATAGCACTTGCCCAATATTGCGCCTGTTTGCGTGCCGCCGCCGAAGTATATGGCCCGAATACCTTGCCGTCCCGCAAATCAGATTGATTACGCGCCACTGCCACGCGCGGATGTTTCTCCGCCGTTATTTTTAAATAAGCGTATCTGCCGCTACTGCCTTTAAGGTCAATATTGTACGGCGGCTGATTTCGCTTGATTAAACTTGCTTCCAAAAGCAACGCCTCCATTTCGTTTTTGGTAGTAATTACCTCAACCTCTTTAATCTTTTTTACCAACTCGTTTGTTTTATTGTTTTCTTGCTTTCTGGTTTTATTGTTAAAATAAGAGCTGACCCGTTTTTTCAGCGATTTGGCTTTGCCAATGTACAACAAATTTCCCCGCGCGTCTTTAAACTGGTAAACGCCGGGCTTTATAGGTAAAGCCGCTATTTTTTTGAGCGGTATTGACATATTTATGTTCTGGCGTTAGGATGAGGAGAATTGATCTTTATCTAAATTTACTATGGGAGATTAAATAATGCAAAATAAATTACCTGATGATAACACTCTTCATGGTTGTGCTAAGTTAATTCGAGTAATAGAAAGTATAACAACAACCGACCTTGCTTCTCTGCCCCTAACGAAAAAGGGGGATAAAAAAAGCCCTAACCATAAGGGCGTTCCGGAAACAATAGAGTGCGTAGAGTGTGCTAAAGCGCTAAAAAATTTATGAGTTATAAACAACTTGCTCTACCACCCTCTTTAAGTCCTCCTCGTTAACCTGCTCCCATGGGGCAGGATTTTTTTTGGTCTCCAGTATCGGCGTTGCCGACATCTGTTCTAAAATCTTAATAATATTAGAGATTAAAAGATGTTCTCCTAACTTTTTATTCCGTATAAAATCTTTTGCTTCCGCTACGTTTTTTAGCTGTAAATTACCCTCGGTTAAAATTTCTAATAAATGCCTTTTATCCTCTTTTTGCCAAGGCGTTAAATAATTTTCCAGCCCTTCAGTTTCCAAAAAACTATTTTCAACTGCCGCTACTAATTCAACTGCCAGTTGTAATTTAAAGTACCGCTTTAAACCTCCCGCGTAAACGTACAACTGCTCATACTCTGCCGGCTTAATGTCTAAGGCAGAATTTACCAGCCGGGAAACTTTCTCTAAGTCTTCCTGCGGCAGTCTAATCGCCGCCCGTGGCACGGCTTTTTCATTGTTAGCTTGATAAATCTCTATCGTATCAATGGCGTATTTTGCCATTGAATCTAGAATTAACTCCTTGAGCTTTTCCTCTGATTGCGTAGTGTCTAATAACTCAACCGCAACGCCTAAATGAATCCCGGACTCCCGGGAAAGCGTCAGCAACAAATCCAAATCGTGTTTTTGCTTTAAATTTTGATCTAAAGTACTGATTGCTTCAACCCGCCCGAATATCTGCGCCATCACGTCCGGCCTTGAGAGCATTTCTTTAATAACCGCCACCGCCCGTTCTCGGTTATTTTTTTCTTCTTCCGGAGAACGAGGCGAGCTTTTGAGCGTTTTTCGCTCTTTTAGCTGCCGCAAATATTCAACCCTTTCTTGGGCGTTCATCTTCGCTAAATCTGCCGGCGTTAATTTATCTTTATCAACTTTTTCTGCTTCTTGCGCTTTTTGCTCGGCGCTAACTTCTTCAGCCAAATTAATAAACTCGTTTAATCCTTTCGTATCATCTAAAAAACCTAAATTAAATTCTTCTTCCCTTCTTCTTTTATTTTTTTCTGAAGGTAAAATATTGGCAATTTTTTCAACCGGCATAAATTTTAATTCAAATATTTAACTAAATATTCGGCGGTATAGCCTCTTTTTAACTTTACCACCTCTTCGGGCGTTCCGCAAGCTATTAACTCTCCGCCCTTATCTCCGCCTTCCGGGCCTAAATCAATGATGTAATCCGCGTTCTTAACTACGTCTAAATTATGTTCAATCACTACGATAGTATTGCCTTTGTCCACCAACTTGTTTAATACCGACAACAGACGGCTGACATCGGCAAAATGCAAGCCGGTGGTCGGCTCGTCTAGCACGTATAAAATATTGCCGTTGCCGCGTTTCGCGAGCTCGGCGGTTAATTTAATCCGTTGCGCCTCGCCGCCCGAAAGCGTGGTGGAACTTTGCCCCAGACAAACATAGCCTAAACCGACGTCATAAAGCGTCTGCAGTTTATGCCGGATTGCCGGAATGGCGTCAAAAAACTTCAGCGCTTCTTCTACCGTCATCTCCAGCACGGCGGCGATATTTTTATCTTTATATTTAACCTGCAAAGTTTCGTTGTTAAAGCGCTTGCCTTTGCATTTTTCGCAAGTTACGTAGACGTCGGGCAAAAAGTGCATCTCAATTTTTCTGACGCCGTCGCCCTCGCACTCTTCGCAGCGCCCGCCGCGCACGTTAAAGCTGAACCTCCCCGGCTGATAACCGCGCGCTCGGCTTTCCGGCAAAGCGGCAAAAAGTTCGCGAATATGGGTCCAGACGCCAATGTAAGTTACCGGATTAGAGCGCGGCGTGCGCCCGATCGGCGACTGGTCCACGGCGATAACTTTGCTGATTTTTTCTATGCCGACAATTTCCTTATGCGCGCCGCCCAACTCATGGCCTTTGTTTAATTTATTGACTAAGGTCCGGTATAAAATTTCATTAATCAAAGTTGACTTGCCCGAACCGGAAACGCCGGTAACGCAGGTGAATACGCCGAGCGGTATTTTAACGTTAATGTTTTTTAAGTTATGTTCGCTCGCGCCGCGAATTTCCAGCCATTGTTCTTTAAAGCGGCGTTTTGCCGGCAAAGGAATGGTTAATTGATGCGCTAAATATTGGCCGGTCAAAGAATTTTTGCTTTTTTTTATTTGCACCGGCGTGCCGGCCGCCACCACATAACCGCCGTGCCGGCCCGCTCCCGGGCCCAAATCAACGATGTGGTCGGCAGATAGCATTGTTTCTTCGTCGTGTTCAACGACAATCACGGTGTTGCCTAAATCGCGCAGACGCTTTAGCGTATTGATTAATTTCTGGTTGTCGCGCTGGTGCAAGCCGATTGACGGCTCGTCTAAAATATACAGCACGCCGCGCAGTTCCGAGCCGATTTGGGTAGCGAGCCGAATGCGCTGCGCTTCCCCGCCCGAAAGCGTTCCGGCGGCGCGGCCAAGCGTCAAGTAATTTAGCCCCACGCCAATTAGAAAAGTCAGGCGGCCGTTAATTTCTTTTAAAATTAAACGGGCGATTTTTTCTTCAGTCGGAGTTAATTTTAAAGCAGAGAAAAATTGGCGCGCCTGCTCAATGGAAAAGGCGGTTGCCTGAAAAATGTTCATTTGGTTGACAGTAACCGCCAACGCTTCCGGCTTCAGCCGCTGCCCGCGACAAACTTGGCAAGCTTTGTTGCTCATATACTTTTCAATGTCGCGCTTGCGCTCCTCGCTTTCCGTCTGATGGTAATGACGCTCCAGCTGCTTAATCGCACCTTCAAACATTCCTAAATAAGAAAAATTTGATTCGTATGTTTTTGAATGCACGTCAAATTTAAACTTTTCTTCCGAGCCGTAAAGCAAAATATATTTTATATTTGCCGGCAAATTTTTCCAAGCCGTATCCATGCTAAAGCCGTACGCTTGGCTGATAGTGCGCACCAGTTGGCCGCGGTAGCCGTCCGTCAATTGCGTGCGCCACGGCTTAATCGCCCCTTCGTTTAAACTTAATTCTTTATTCGGCACCACCAAATCCGGATCAAATTCCAATTTTGCACCCAAACCGTGGCAGGCGGGACAAGCGCCAAAAGGAGAATTAAAAGAAAACAGGCGCGGCTGCAGCTCTTCGTAGCTGATGCCGCAGTCCGCGCAGGCGAGCTTTTGGGAAAAAATTTTTTCCTCATACCCCTCTCCGCTTCTCCCCTTGGCAAGGGGAGACGACAGCGGGGTCAAAACCATCACTAACCCGCCGCTCAACTCTCCGGCCTGCTCCACGGCTGCCGTTAAACGACTAATAATTTCCTCTTCATGCTCTCCCCCCTTACCAAGGGGGGAGTTGGAGGGGGGTATAGCCAAACGATCTATAATTACCTCTAGGTTGTGCTTTTTTTGCTTGTCTAGTTTTATTTCTCGCCAATCGGACAAATCAAAAATTTGCCCATCCACGCGAACGCGCCCGTAGCCGCTTTGGTTTAATTCTTTAAATTTTTCTTCATAAGTTCCTTTGCGGCCGCGCGCTATCGGCGCTAAAATCTGCAACGCCCCTGCTTTATTTTGCCTGATTATTTTCACGATGTCTTCCGCGCTCTGCGGCTTAATTTCCTTGCCGCAATTGGGACAATGCGGAATGCCAATGCGCGCAAACAACAAACGCAAATAATCGTAAATTTCGGTAACGGTGCCGACGGTTGAGCGCGGATTATGATGGGTGGTTTTCTGCTCAATGGAAATCGCGGGCGATAAACCGTGGATGCTGTCCACATCCGGCTTGTTCATCAAACCCAAAAACTGCCGCGCGTACGCCGACAAACTTTCCACGTAGCGGCGCTGTCCTTCGGCGTAAATCGTGTCAAAGGCCAAAGTTGACTTGCCCGAACCGGACAGCCCGGTTATCACCGTCAACTTGTCAATTGGAATTTTAACGTCAATGTTTTTTAGGTTATGTTCTCTGGCGCCCTTAATCTCGATGTATTTATTGGACATATTATTTTTTAACTATATTATAAACTTAAATAAATTTAGATTTTATAATTTTGAGTCTCGCCCCGCACTAATTCAATAATCAGTTAACGAATTTTAAAGAAGTAAGCCGTAGCGACTCCGCGCGAAATTAACTTTTTTTTAATTGAAAATTTGTCGTGGAATTTGGTGCGGGGTTGACAAAGTTTATTAAAATGTTATTGTAAGTATGGATCTTTTTTTCCTCCCGCCCTCAACCCTGGGGACCTTGTGCCCCCAGTCTGTGGGCTTGACCAAGAGCGCTACTACCAATTTCTAGAGGAGCGTTCAGGGAAAGCCCTTGCGCCGAGGTGTCCCCTTGGCGCAAATTTTAAAATAATTTGGGAGGTCACGTCTCCTTCCCGACGAGGCCCCCAGATCACAATATACTTTCATTCCCCTCTGGACAACTCTCTCCAGAGGGATTTTTTTATCTCTACGAATTATGAATCAGTACGAATATACTAATAAATTATTTTATTGAATACTAGCTAAAAAAATATTAAGTATATTACAAATATTGACAAAATAAATTTTATGTGCTATTTTATAAAGTTCAAATTTATTTGAACGTTTGTTCTATTAAAAATATTCTGTAGTTTAGGAGGCGCTATCATGGCTAAAAAAGATGTTCGTATTCAGCGTATTCAAGAACGTAGAGAGGCAACTCTCGCTGCGGCTGGGAGAATCAGATCCGGAGAGAAAGAATGGAAAGAACTCCCGCTGGAAGATCGGCGAATGTTGTTAACTGCCGATATCATTGAAAATGAGGACCGACTGGAGGGGTTGCAGCGGGAGCTCTCCCAAGAGGAAATCACGGAGGCACAGAAAGAAGAGAATCTGGTGTCCTCTGTGTTCAAGGGAGTAAAATGCCTTTGTTGTAGTCATCACCTTGAAGTCGGCGAGTCGTCGATTCTTTCCGCCGACTTGGTTGTTTCCAAGGCAGAGCAATCCGGACGAAAAATGCCGACAAAAGCACATTTTCTGAAAAAAGTTGCCGCGTTGGAAATACCCGACTTTCAGGCAACCATGTGCTGCCGGATGTGCAACCCGCAGGTTGAATCTTGGTTGTCAGAAAATTTGCCTCCGGATTCCGACCGAAATAATTTTCGCCTCCATCCGCCCATGAACCTGCTCAACCAATGGGCGAAAAAAAAGGTGGAGACCGCGAAACGCGAACGTGATTCTCATCTAAAAAATCTAAAAGAGAGAATCTCTACCTTAGAAAAGAATCTCCACGATCTTCGATCGCGACGCGACTCCGTCCGCGGCGTGATTGAGAAAAAACAAGAAAAGACGAGAGCAATGAATCAGAACATCCAAAATGCTCTTGGTTTTCTCTCCCCCACCTCGTCCAAAGTCGTCCCCATGCCGATGACTGGCACCGACGACGAATAAAGATTCATCATTACTATCCCCTGCCCGGCCACCCTTTTGGTCGGGCTTTTTTATCCACTACCAATTACAAACCCCGAGTACTCGGGACAAATATACAAATAATGTTTTTAAGGAACAATTTTTAATATCTTAATTCTTTCTCTTAACTCAATCGCTCGTTCAAAGTCCAATTCTTCCGCCGCCGCCCTCATTTCTTCTTCCAAAATAAAAATGTCTTGCTCGCTGATTTTTTCCTCTTTAACCTTTTCTTCTTCGCTTAATTCGTAATTCGTAATTTTTAATTGTTTTTTTATTGATTGCGGCGTTATGCCGTGCTCTTGGTTATAGGCGAGCTGAATTTTGCGCCGCCGTTCGGTTTCTTGGATGGCTAATTTCATGCTCACCGTCGTCTTATCCGCGTAAAAAATAACTTGGCTGTCAATGTTTCTGGCGGCGCGTCCGACCGTTTGAATCAAACTGCGCTCGTTGCGCAAAAATCCTTCTTTATCCGCGTCTAAAATCGCGACTAACCCGACTTCGGGCAAATCCAAACCTTCGCGCAGTAAATTAATGCCCACAATGACGTCAATTTTTCCGGAGCGCAAACGCTTTATCACTTCTACCCGCTCCAGCGTATCAATTTCGCTGTGCAGATATTCTACTTTAAAATCTTGCCGTAATAAGTAGCTGGCGAGTTCTTCGGCCATCCGCTTGGTTAAAGTCGTTACTAACGCCCTGTTTCCCCGCCGCACGGTTTTATTTATCTCCGCCATTAAATCTTCAATCTGCCCTGCGCTTGGCCGCACCGCAATCGGCGGGTCAACCAAACCGGTCGGCCGAATTATTTGTTCCACAATCTGCGAGGAATTGCTGATTTCCGCTTGGGCCGGCGTGGCGGAAACGTACACAACATTAGACCCAGTTTTGTTAAACGGCTTGAGAAAATCAGTAAATTCGTCAAAGCGCAGCGGCCGATTGTCGTACGCGCTCGGCAGGCGAAAACCGTAATCAATTAAATTCCGTTTGCGCGAGCGGTCGCCCTCGTACATCCCGCGCAGCTGCGGCAAACTCGCGTGCGATTCGTCAATAAACAGCAGCCACTCTGGTGGCATAAAATGCAACAGCGTGTACGGCGGACTGCCGGGCGCGCGCCGGTCGAAATGGCGCGAATAATTTTCAATCCCTTTGCAATAGCCGAGCTGTTCAATCATCTCTAAATCGTAATTAGTCCGCTGCCGCAAACGGTATTTGAACACCGGGTCCTTAAGTTGCGGCAGCCGTTCCTCTAATTCTTGCCGAATGGATTTAAGCGCCAGCTTTTTATGTTCATCGTTTGTCACGTACGCCCGCGCCGGATAAAGCCAAACGGAGCGCAATTCTTTTTCTTTGCGCAAAGTGAGCGGATGCAGATCATAAATATGCTCAATTTGGTCGCCGAAATATTCCAGCCGGATGACGGTTGTCCCGCCGCCCTGCACAATGTCAATAGTGTCCCCCCGCACTCTAAATCTGCCCGGCTTAAGTTCGGTGTCATTGCGTTCGTATTGCAACGCGACTAACTTGAGCAGCAACTGGCGTAAAGGCATTTCCTCGCCGGCTTTAACTTCTAACGATTGCGCCTGGAATTCCGCCGGGCTGCCGAAGCCATAAATGCAGGATACCGAACTAACAATTATCACGTCGCGGCGCGTTAGTAAGCTGATGCCGGCTTCCAAACGCAGGCGCTCAATTTTTTCGTTCACTTGCGAATCTTTTTCAATATAGGTGTCGCTTGCGGGCAGATAACTTTCCGGCTGGTAATAGTCAAAATAGCTGACGAAATAACAAACTTTATTTTCCGGAAAAAAATCCAGAAACTCTTCGTACAACTGCGCCGCCAGCGTTTTATTGTGCGACAATACCAAAGTCGGCCGCTGCAATTTGGCAATGACGTTGGCCATGGTAAAAGTTTTGCCGGAACCGGTTACGCCGAGCAACATCTGCTGCGGCATTCCCTGCTTTATCCCATTAACAAGTTGTTCAATCGCTCTGGGTTGGTCGCCGGCCGGTTGGTAGTTGGAATGGAGTTTAAAATCCATATTTTATTTGTTATTCCCATTTTATTGTCATTCCCGCGCAGGCGGGAATCCCGTGGATGGCGCGTTGATGACGGGATCCCCGCCGGAGTTTACCCCGTATTTATTGCGGGGCGGGGATGACATGCGACATAAGATAAAACTTACTTTTTTCGCTCCCTGAAATTTCTCATAGACAAACAACGGGCTCGTTCGCCCGCGCTATTTTACCCCGTGAAATCCCAAGTCCTTGGGATATTTCACTGTGGTTTGCTGATGATTTTCATCTTAGCCAAAATTAGGTTCTAAATATAGTCTAATTTCGCTAAGTTAAAAATATTTAACTGACCCGCGTATTTTTCAACTTCCGCGTCGTTTAGGTTACGCCGGGCGTCTAACTCTTGCAGCCGCTTCTCGGCTATTTTGACATATTCCGGGTTGCTGTCAATGCCGATATAATTTTTACCTAATTTTTTAGCCGCTACCGCCGTGGTTCCGCTGCCTAAAAAAGGATCTAATACAATCGCCTCCGGAGAAAAAGTAGATAGATGAATAATATATTCGCAAATCGCCAACGGCTTGACGGTTTGGTGGGTATTATAGTCCCCTTTTTCTTTTTTCGTCGGTTTAGAAATCAAAAAGGCCTTATCTATTATTTCGTTTATTTCATTGACGGTAAAAACATTTGACGGAAACATATTGTCTCCGATTTTAATATTGGTGTCAAATAAGCCGACATTATGTTTAATAATATTATCCACGAATGTCCCTTCCGGCGGCTTTTGCGCCATCACAATCGGCTCAAAGCAGGATTTTATCTGCGGAGTTTTCCATCCCTTTAGTTTCTCTTTTAACCGTTTTTTTGCGGCATCGCTGGTGTCCATTTTATCAATCACATGATTTAAACTCATCGCTTTTGCCTGATTTTGAGTGTACAGCCAAATAAAACAATCTCTGATTAAAAATTCCGCCGCGTCGTCAACCGCGCTCGCCATCCGATGATACAACCGCGGGCTCGAAAAAGAAAAGAAAAAACCACCCGGCTTTATTACTCTAAATGCTTCCTTGGCAATTTTAATATACCACTCATAAAATCTTTTTCCTTGCTCCCTGTCCATTTTCATGCCAGCGGGCAAAGATTTTATTGTTTGTTGATTTTTTTTGTTATTGACAACATCATAACTCCACTTATCATCCATCTTGTCTAAAAAATAAGGCGGATCGGTCAAAACTAAATCAACTAAATTATCATCAAATGATTTCAATGTTTCCAGCGCATCGCCGCAAATAATTTTATTTACTGCGTTTTCTTCTTTTTTCATAGGGATTTATTCCTTTAAATTTTCTGTAAAGTATTTCGTAGACTCGCAATTGCACATCTTGACTTGACCTATTTATTACTGATGGATTAGCTAATTTTATTACCCGCCCTCTTTCATCATATACCCAATTATTCCTGTCGGCGCGATTGCATTTTTGGCACTGGGGGATAATATTGCCTTTTACCAATGGTTTCGTTGGATCTTTATGTGATTTTTGCAATTTAGTGGCCGTATTCTGCCAATGAATATTGGGTTTACTTTCAACCGAACCGCAAGTAGCGCACCGATAGCCATATTGTTTTTTTAAACTATTCCAATTGCCGTCATCGGATACGCGATGGCCGTGAAAACCAGAATATGGCTGTTCCAAAGTATAGAGCTGATATTCTCCTCTTTTTAAATGCACTACCACGTTGTCCCTGCCGCCAGCCGCTATATACCAACCTTTTTGCGCTCCCAAATGCCTTGCCTGCTGAACATCGTTAGTGTCTGGGTAAAATTTACGAATAAATTGCGTTAATTCTGTTTTAGAAACTTTCTTTGTTTTGGGGTAACCAATAGACAAATAGATTAAAATCAAAGCATCTTTAACATATCCTTTCTTGCTTTTCAGTTTTGGCATTTGCACCCCGTATCGCTTTAAAAATTTCTCGTGATAATCTTTTATCACATTATACTGCGCGCCTATCTCCTTGTCTGATAAATTTTCCATATTTTATTCCAGATAAGGATAAAATTGTTCCTCGCTTACGATTTTTTGCTTGTCAACTATTTGTTCTCGTATCGTGTCTCTAACCGCGCCAATTACTTCAACATTCCAATCAATTTGTTTTGACGGCGGCAGAAGTTTTTGTATCAACTCAAAAATTTGATTGTCCACAAAATCTTGCCGGTTAATCTGTCGTTTTGTTAATTGAGCCATAAATCTATTTTACATCTTAACTTCAAATCCATTATAACGCATCTTCTGTATAAAATAAAGCGTTTACCCCGTTAAATAGAATACTCTTTACTCTATGTAGCGGATTACTTACTGCGTCGGATGAGTGTAACTAAGCTATTCTACGGGGCAACATATTATTTCACGGGGTTTACCGATTCATCTCTTCAAAGAAAAATTTTAAGTTTCCCTTCAGCCAATAGTTAAAATCGCCTTCCAACAGCTGGACGAAATTATTGAAGTTATGCTTCTTTGGTTTAACGCTACGCGCCCGACAAGAGTCTATATAAAATTTCTTGATTTGTTGGGTATTTAGAACATTAGTAGTGGTAGCCATAAAGTTAAATTAAATATTAAATATTATGTTATGCCTTTCAAAATACAGTTAGATTACCGTCCACGCCAATAAACAAGCAAATTAACTCCCACCAACTTTTTCTTTGACGCACTAATGGTAATTTTCCGGCATTATTTGATTGTTTAACAGAGATGAATTTCATAACTCAATATAAATTCTGGATTCCCGCCTGCCTGCCGGTAGGCAGGGTAGGCATGGCTTTCGCGGGGATGACATAAAGAAAAATTTCGTAATTCGTAATTGATAATTCGTAATTGTTTAGTATTTTCTAACTACTCCCTTTACCACTCCTCCGATGTTCAGCTCTCCCTGCGGCCGAATAAGCGGATAATTTTTGTTCGCCGGTTTTAAAATAACGCGGCCGCTTTCTTTAACAAAATATTTCATCGTCCATTCGTGGTCAACCTCGGCGATGACGATGTCGCCGACTTTCGGCGTTCGGCCTTGCTCCACAATAACCAAATCTCCTTCATTAATGCCAGCTTCGATCATTGAATCCCCCGTAACCTCCAATAAATAAGTTTTGTCTTTTTTTTCTATTAAATATTCGTCCAAACTCACCGCTTCGCCTTCTACCTGTTCCGCGGTTGTCGGTAAGCCGGCTTGCACGTTGCCGAGCAGTCTGACGCCGAACATATCCGGCCCGGCAATTAGATGCCCGGTTTCGTCTTTAGTGACGAGCCCTTCGTCCACAAATTTTCCTACTACCTTAGCCACCGCGTTCTTGGAACTGAAGCGAAACAGTTCCAGCATTTCCGCGTAAGAAGGCAGGCGGCGCGTTTGGCGGTAGAAAGTTATGAAATGCTTTTTGTAATTTTGATAATTTTCCTTTGACATAAATTGTTAATTGATAATTTTTAATTGCTAATTGAATTGTAGTGTACATTCGTTCACTTGTCAATGTGAATAAATCTGTCTTATTTTATCGCTAATTTAAAATAAAATATCATCCATGCTATTGATATGCCCGCAGTGTTAAATGCGAAAGATATTTAACGCTGTGCATAACTTTTTATTTATAATTTATAAATTTTAAATAAAAATCGGCAGCCGTACAAAGCGACTGCCGTAAATAATCGATTGAAAGATATAATAAACATTAATAGCTTACTTGCGCCTTTTTAAATCCCGCAACTATCGCCTGCATAAAGTCGAATTCTTCAATAGGCGATGTTACCGCGTACCTAATGTATGGATGGAAATGAACCCCAACAATGCCGGTTTCAGCAATCATTAAACGATTGAAGTGCTCGGCATTTATCACACTTTGTCCGAAAGCAACTCTGGGAACTTTCCACAGAGTGAAAAATCCTGCCTTCGGTTTAACCGCCAACTGCATGCCGGATGATTCCAGATATCCAATCAAAAGATGGATGCGCGTTTCGTACTGCCGGCGGCACGCGGCGATTCCTGCCTGGTCATGCTCCACCGCGTACAAGACGCCGGTGGCTAATGCCGCATTGAAACCGCTGTCAGTTTCGCCTTTAATGGTGGCAATGTCTCCAACGAAATCGGGTGAGCCGCAGATCGCGCCGATACGCCAGCCAGTGCCGTTTGCGATCGCTTTGGAGGCGGAAAACGCTTCCGCCCATGAAAGTTCCGGATAATCAACCGCCACTTCGGTTAACGGACAAATCTGTTCTTCCCCCTCTTGTTGGTACACCAGCATGGCATAGGCCGCGTCATTAAATAGCCGGATGCCAGCGCGCTCACAGAATTCGCAAATTTCTTCCCAGTATTTCCGCGTGGCAACCTGTCCGGAAGGGTTATGGGGGTAATTCGCCATGACCAGTTTGACTTCCCGGTCTATCTTCTTCGTCGGCTCGAACAAAAATTGATTTTGCGAATTAGTGGGTAAAGCGCAATGGCCGTTGTCAAGATACTTTGTCCAAACAGCCGGGGTCGGGTACCCAGGAGCAGTCATAGTCGCAACTTTAATCCTCCGACCACTAAAGCCACCGCAAGCCATTGGTATGAGTCCGAGCATTGATTTGGTGCCAGGTGTTGGTAAAAAAGCAATTTTATGTCCCTGCAATGCCCGCTTAACATGCGCCTGCACAAAGCGAGACGCAAAATCAAGACATCCCGGACTGCCATTATCTTGATATTCATGCACCCGTTCTTCATCACTCATAATTGTTTGGGCCGCGGCTTGGCGAGCGCTTAACAGGGCCGGGCCTTTGGGCTGGCCAATGGAAAGCCGCCAAAGTTTCACGCCACTTTGTTCGGCTTCCAAACACATCGCTTTAATATTTTGGAATAAATTTCCGCCACCTTCTGGTAGCTGACTTTTCAACATGATGAATTTCCTCCGCTTCTATCAGAATTTTAAAGCCGTAGTACTTTCGGTTCAAAAACGAGCGTACCCAGATAATCGGCGAGATTTTCTCCCCGCCGAATTAAAACCACTCTTCCGTCCTGACACAATAACAATTCCTTCGGGCGCAACCGTCCGTTGTACTGAAATCCCATGGCATGCCCGTGCGCACCGGTGTCGTGAATAATCACGATATCGCCTTCCTGAATATCCGGCAAGGGACGAGCATTACCGCCATGCTGATTGACAAACTGGTCCCAATTCTCACAGAGAGCGCCGACAATGCTTAAGGGCGTATCCGACGTAACATCTTTTATCTGTCCGTTTCTACTTAAAACCGTAACATGATGATAAGCGCCATACACTGCCGGCCGCATTAAAGCCGACATGCAGGCATCAACTCCAACCAGTTCAAAATACTTACTCATCCGGTTGATGGCGGTCGTTACCAACACGCCATGCGGCCCGGTCATATAACGACCGGATTCCATAAAAAGTTTCGGGGTATAGCCGTGACTTTCATGAAACTGCCGAAACAATTGTTCTATTTGTTGCGACAGCCCAGTTAAATTAAACTGTTCCTGCTCCGGACGGTATGGAATGCCGATGCCGCCGCCGATGTTGATGAATTCAAACTGAACATTAAGTTTTTTTGAAATCATCTCAACTACGCCGAGTAACATCCGAACCGTTTCCACGAAATATTCAAAATTCAATTCGTTGGAAACGATCATGGTGTGCAGACCGAATCGCTTGGCGCCGCAATTTTTTGCCTGCCGGTAAGCTTCCACGATTTGGTCATGGCGCACACCGTATTTTGCCTCTTCCGGCTTGCCGATAATTGCGGTACCCGTACGGCGCTCTCCCGGATTATACCGAAAACAAATTAACTCCGGAAACGGTTCCGGCACTTTTGACACGAAAGATATATCGTCCAAATTCAGAATACAGCCGCCGTTTGCCAAAACGCTTTCGTACTCATGCCGGCTGGTATTGTTAGATGTGAACATAATATCATCTGGACCAGCCCCAACCTGATGGGCCATATATACCTCCGGTAGAGAACTGCAGTCAAACCCAAAGCCCATTTCCAGCATTATCTTCAAAATACTGGGGTTGGGCAAAGCTTTGACTGCGAAGAATTCCCGAAAACCTGGGTTCCAGCCAAACTCACTTTTCAGGCTTTCTCCTGTTGCCCTTATTTCCGTTTCATAGTAAATATGAAACGGGGTCCCAAATTCTGCCACAATTTCTGGCAGATGCGGATACAACCTATTCTGAAACTCTCTTGACATGGGCATAGTTTTGCCCTCCTTCCTGAATATAATTAAATTGGCAATGACCGATATTTTGCTTATTTAAAAGCGTCGTTACCTTATGATATTTTTTTTAAATTGTCAATTAAGATTGCCAACAAAAAACCGCCGTAGGATTCCGGCTACGGCGGCTTTGTCCTCACCCCTTGCCCCCTCTCCCCAAGGGCGAGGGGGAATTAAAAAAACGACAAGGTGAGGGATAATATTTATTCTACTATTATTTTTCTCTTAGCTCCCTCTCCCGACTCTGCGGGAGAGGGTTGGGGTGAGGGTTACAGTACCGCCTCTTTCGCGGCTTTCGCTACCCGGAACTTCACTACTGTTTTGGCCGGAATTTTAATGCTTTGGCCAGTAGCGGGATTGCGACCCATGCGCTCTTTGCGATGCAACTTCACTAACTTGCCGACTCCCGGAATAACGAACTGCCCGCTACCTTTTACTTCCTTATAAGCCAATTCGGTTAATTTTTCAAAGAAGTTTCCCACTTCTTTCTTGCTTACGCCAGTGGCTTCGGCCATGGCATTAAGCAACTGCCCTTTGGTCATTTTACCCATAAATTTTTTAGTTAATAAATTATTTTAAAGTTATCAACACCTTAATAAATATATCAAAATATTAGCATATTTTAAAATTTTACGCCATCTACTGTTAATTAAGTATTGATATGCAAATAATAAAAATGGTGTTTAGATAAAAATAAAAAGTGCCGTTTTAGCTTAAAAAAATTAAACGGCACTTGGAATATTTTTAGCTAATAACAGCTAAATTATGTGGATCGCTGATAATGCAAGGCCTGGTAACCAATATCTGGTCTGAAATAACTTCCGGCGAAACATATCTTGCTGGCAGCATAGTTAGCTAAACTGCCGGCTCTGACTAAGCTCTTATCCCAAGCGGTAACCGTTAGCACTCGTCCCCCGTTAGTAACTAATTTGCCTTTCTGCCATTTAGTATTGCAGTAAAAAACAAAACCCTCTTCTCTTAAAATGTCAGTGGCCCAATCTATATGGGTGATTTCTTGGTTGGGATGTTCTTCCTGGAATCCGTATCCTAATGAAACCATAACTACGCAAAAGGCATGTTGACCGGCTGGAATAATCCTATCTTCCGGCAACTTACCGGCGGCAGCGGCTCTGAATAACGGCAGAATATCTTCGTCAATCACCGGCAACACCGCTTGTGCCTCCGGATCTCCCAACCGGCAGTTGAATTCAATCACATACGGCTTTCCCTCAACGAGCATTAAGCCGGCGTAAAGAACGCCGCGGTAAGCGATGCTTTCACAGGCAAATCCTTTAATCGCTGGTCTTAAAATCGTTTCCTTAATTTCTGCTAAAAGCTGCTCGGTTACAATCGGCACCGGCGCGTACGCCCCCATCCCACCAGTCATTGGACCTTTGTCGCCGGCGTTCCTGTGTTTATAGTCCTGCGCTGGCGGCAAAATCACCAATCGCTGACCGTCGGTAATTGCTTGTATGGTCAGCTCTTGGCCAAACAAACGCTCTTCAACCACTACCCACTCGCCCGCCAATCCAAACTTTTTTTCTATCATAATAATATCTACTGCCCGTAATGCTTCCTCTTCGCTTTCTGGAACATATGCTCCTTTCCCTTCACAAAGCCCATCGGCTTTAACCACTACTTGTTGCCCGGCCGCCCACTCTTTACGAATATAATCTTTTGCTTTGTCAGGGTCATTAAAAAAAGCGAACCGGGCGGTTGGAATATGGTTTTTAGCCATAAAATTTTTCGCCCATATCTTTGAGGATTCAATCCGCGCCCCTGCTTGACCGGGACCAAAACAAGGAATGCCCGCTGCTTGCAACTCGTCTGCCAAACCGTTCGCAAGCGGCTGTTCCGGCCCTACCGCTACTAAATCAACTGCTTGCTCTGTAGCGAAATCCGCTAAATGCGGCGTATCCGCGGCGAGAATGGGAAAACAGTCTGCCAACTTTCCGATGCCGGGATTGCCCGGGGCGCAAATGATTTCTCCGCAAGACGGCGACTGTTTTAACTTCCAGACTAGCGCGTGTTCGCGTCCGCCTTTACCAACAACTAATACTTTCATTATTAATACCTCCGTTTTTGTAAAATTGTGATACAGAACATTTTTGACAAAAATAATTGTCAGCTACACCTTAACAAAAAGAGCTATTTTTAGCAAATTTAAAGTAGAGACATGTAAATGCCATATCTCTACTATTGTTTTAATGCTCTTGTGCTTTTATGCCTTACTCTACGATTAATTTTCCTTCCATGCCCAGCTGGCGGTGGTTAGCCACGCTGCAGTAGTAGCTGAAAGTTCCCGCTTTGTCGGCGATAAATTCAACGGTAGCGCTCTCGCCCGCGTTAATCTGCGGCGTGCGCGCGTTAAATCCGTCAATGACGAAATCATGAAAGCCCTCGGTGTTGGTAAAAATGATTTTTACTTTCTGTCCCTGTTTGACTTTTATTTCCGCCGGCGTAAAGGCAAATTTTTTGCCGCTGACGTTAACGACCACTTCTTCCGACTCGGCCGCCGCTTCGCCTTGTAATTCGTCAGAGATTAATTCATCGGTCGTAGTGCCCGCTTCTTCGTTCACGATAGCTTCCGGCGTGTTGGTCGCGTCTGGCGCCGGTACTGGCGCGGACGACGCCGAATCGTCTCCTTCGTTTTGGATGTCAGCCGCCGGAGCGGTATTTTTCGCCTGCTGTTGGCAGCCGGCGGCGCCGAGCATTACCGCGAGCAAAACTAAGCCCAAAAGATACCCAAATTTTTTAAACATAGTCCTTAAATTAATAATTAGTTATAAGTTATCCACTTATAGTATTTATAGTATAAAAGATGGCAAAAATAAAAGCAAACAATAAAAAAAGAGGAGGGCGCTCGTATTAGAGAATCCTCCTTCACCGTCTTAATGTCTAATAAATTCTATGGCGTAAAGATAACTTTTTCGTCGTTGAATTTTGAATTGATGGTAACGTGCGGGGATGATTCTTTGGTAATCGTTCCGCACGCTTTTGCTTCTATGTTGAATTGCCCAGCTAATTTGATAAATGCTTCTATATCAGCGGCGTCAATAACGGCTAAAGCTCCCTGACCGCCGTTAAAAACCTTATATGCTTCCCCGTCACTCATTCCTCGCCACTGGACTACTTGCCGCATGACTTCTGGTGGCTCCCACAAGTTATTAAGATCGGCAGACAACCCCATTTTAAAAAGTATGCTTTTGCCGAACTTTAAATCAATCCCTCCTCCGCTGATGTGCGCTATACAATGCATAATGATCTGTTGTTGAAAGTCGGGAGAGTGCCAACCGTTGGCAGTTGTTAAAAATCTATCATACAGCGTAGAAGGTGTCGCCGCCTCTTGTAACCAAGGTTTAGCATCCGAATTCCGCCACCACTCGTCACCGAATTGCAGGCGAAACGCCTTGCGCACAGCACTCCAACCGTTGCCACGGAAACCTTTTTCGCGTAGGGCCATCACAACCATACCGGGTTCTATGCTGGTGCCGGTGATTATGCGCTTTGGGTCATACAGACCGATGCAAGCGCCAGACCAATTAAACTTGGTGGGTGAATTAGGAATGTCCGAACCGACGCAATCAGTCATCTGCGCGGTTTCACCACTATACACAACTACGCCTTGTTCGGTGGCAGACTCACAGAGGCCACGCATCATGTCCAGATAAGTATTGAAAGGCATACTGTCAACTTCGACGAGCGTATTTAAATCCAGATGGTCGACAACTATAAGTGCCAAACCACCCCATCGATCTATATCTGCTAAGAGCATGGCAAGTAAATCTGTGCCGGCTGTCTTATGTGTATGAACCGCATCAATGATGACCGGCTTAGCACCGCATCCATCAGCAGTAAAGTCCACATAGCACCCTTCAGGTATGTTCACAAACTGGAAGCCGCGTGGGCTGCGATGGCCACTGCCATAGATACCTATGATTTTAACAAACCGCGAATTTACATAGGTTGTGCGGCATAACGCACCACACCGCCTACTAAATTCGTCTTCGGCGTTAATTGGAACGCCGTCTTCTGCATAGTAATTCTGCGTGTCTTTCATATCTTTCACCGCCTCCGTTGTTTATTTATAGAATTTTGTAGAGAACAAATTTTTGCATCTTAAAATTATCACTTAGTAACTTTTTTGGCAAATTTACAAAAAACCCGCCGCGGATTAACTAAATAATAATCCTAGGCGGGATGGGCGGCTATGTTGGCCAGTCTAATACTATCGCGTCTTTGATATTGATAACAAGCGTAACAGAGACCAAGAGCTTGGATGACCTTCATCTCTTTGCATCTGGCGCACAGACCGACTCGGCCGCGTTGATAACACGCCGAACAAATCGGTCCGGCCTTAGTGCGCATTGTTACCGGCTTAAGCTCCCCACACTCCGAACAACGCTCATGAGTGGATGGATCTTTACGATAGCAGTTATGACAAATCGGCTGGTCTAATTTATTGCGCACTGCTACTGATTTGACTTGCCCACACTCGGAACACTTCTCGTGCGTGGAAGGGTCACGATAGCGAGCCGTCTGGTAACAATTCGGACAAATCGGCTTGCCGGAGTCGGTATGTGTTTGCACATACTTAATTTCTCCGCATTCCGAGCAACGTCTGTAAGTGGAAGGGTCACGATAGCGATCTATCTTATAACAATTCATACAAATCGGCTTGCCGGACTTAGTGCGCGTTGTTACCGGCTTAACCTTATGACAACGGAAACATTCCTGATGGTGAGCGGGATTGCGTCGGTAGTCAATAGTATAACATCTTATACAAATAGGTTTGCCATCTTGGGTACGTTGAGCCACTAACTTAATCTCTCCGCATATTAAACAAAGTTCATGCGCGGCAATGTTTTGGCGCCGGTATAATTGATAACAATTCTGGCAGACCAATTTACCGGTCTTGCGGTTACGATGAACGAGTTTGCGCTCTTTGCAGACGCTGCAGATGCCTTTCATACGATCACCTCCCTCGCGTTCTGAATTTATGCTTCTTTGAAAAAGAGCCGAACTTATGCCTGTGCTCCCATGAGGAATCGAACCTCAATTTTCAGCTCCGGAGGCTGACGCTCTATCCGTTGAGCTATGGGAGCAAAATATGTTATCTGTTATGTGGTATGTGGCATGTGCTACGCGTCTTCTTTAATTTCTCACCCCCCAATACATTTGTCAAATGTCCTTGTTTTCATGTTTTAATGTTATGTGTTTTATGTTATGTGTTTTGCGAATTTTATGTTATAATTAACACAACCTAAAATTACTATTTACCGATTACTAGTTACTAATTACCACTCCCCATGTTTTCTAACGAGCAACTCGCTAAAATTTTATTAGCCAGAAAAATTATCGCCGACCAAAACGCTTTAGCCGAAATAACGACCAAAGCCGGCACCGAAAAAGAAGCGCTGGAAAAATACGTCATTGACAATAAAATCGTATCGGAGCAGACGCTGTATGAAGGCGCGGCTGATTATTTTAAAATACCTTTCGTTAATTTAAAAAAACAAATCATCCGGCAAGACATTTTAACGCTATTGCCGGAAACAACGGCGCAGGAGCATAAAATAATCGCTTTTGACAAAGACGAGGAAAAAATAAAAGTGGCGACGCTTGACCCCGCTAATTTAGAAATTTTAGAATTTATCCGTAAAAAAACTAATCTAGAGCCCGAGGTGCACTTAGCGACTCCTTCCAGCATTGAAGACACTTTAAAGCAGTACCGTAAAGACATTAAAAGCGAACTAAAAGTAATTGAAGAAGATTCGGAGGAAAAAGAAAAAAAAGGAAAAAAAGAAACCGAAGCGGGCTCCGAACTGCCCATCATAAAAATCATTGACACTTTATTGGAGCAGGCGTTTTACGAAAACGCTTCGGACATCCATATTGAACCGGCGGAAAAAGAAACCAGCATCCGCTACCGCATTGACGGCATTCTGGCCAACGTGATGACTTTGCCTAAAAACGCCCATCCGGCGCTGATAGCGCGCGTTAAAGTGCTCGCGAATCTCAAAGTAGACGAGCATCGCCTGCCCCAAGACGGCCGCTTTAAAATCATCCAAAAAGGCAATAAAATTTCTTTTCGCGTTTCCATTCTGCCGACTCTCTACGGCGAAAAAATCGTCATGCGCCTCTTGGAAGAAAAACCGCAGGTATTGAGTTTGGAGCAAATCGGTTTTCAGCCGAAAAGTTTGGAGCTCGTGAAAAAAAACATTAAAAAGCCGCACGGCATGATTTTAGTTACCGGCCCGACCGGCAGCGGCAAAACCACCACCCTGTACACTATTTTAAATTTGCTTAACTCCCCGAAAGTAAACATTTCCACCATTGAAGACCCGATTGAATACAGCATCCCGCACATTAACCAAAGCCAAGTCAACCCTAAAATCGGCTACACTTTTGCCAACGGCTTGCGGGCGCTGTTGCGCCAGGACCCCAACATCATTATGGTCGGCGAAATCCGCGACAACGAAACCGCGGAAATTTCCATCCACGCCGCGCTGACCGGACATTTAGTGCTCTCCACTTTGCATACGAACGACGCCCTGACCACTTTGCCCCGCCTGCTGGAAATGAACGTACCGAGTTTTCTCGTCGCCTCCACCACTAACCTGATTATCGCCCAACGGCTGGTGCGTAAAATTTGCCGCGACTGCATCCAGAGTTACTACTTGGATAAAGACGAAATTGAACAGCTAAAAAAACAGGTTAACTTAGAAAAAATAATGGCGGTGCTGCAGGCCGAAAAGGTGGTGGCGGAATCGGAAAAAAACTTTGAAAAATTGCTTTTTTATAAAGGCAAAGGATGCAACGAATGCGGCAACACCGGCTATAAAGGCCGCACCGGAATCTACGAGACGCTCTCCATGACGCCGGAGCTTGCTAAATTAATCACCAAAGGCGTGCCGGAAACGGAGTTGCGCGCCGCCGCCGAGCAGCAAGAGATGCTGAAAATAATTGAGGACGGCTTTATCAAAGCGAAAAACGGCCTTACGACCATTGAAGAGGTGTTGAGGGTATCAAAAGAATAATTTTTCAATTTTTAATTTTATAATTTTTAAATAAATCTTAAATCTTAATTACTGCCGGCAGGCAGGTTGAAAAATTAAAAATTACAAAAATTAAAAATTTATACTTATGCTCAAGGAGGAACAATTAAAATCAACTCCTGCCGTTGCCGAACCGGCGGCGGCTAAAGCCAACCGTACTGCCGCTGACATCAACGACTGGCTTTTGCGTTTCCAGCACATTCCGGTTACGGAAAAATTATTTTTCGTGCAACATTTGGGCGTGATGATAAAAGCCGGCATCTCGCTTGCCAAAGCTCTGGAGATGCTAGGGAAACAAACGGCTAACAAACGCTTCCAAGCGGTTATCCAAAACCTCCATCAAGACGTTAACAAAGGCGGCACCTTGGCCGCGGCGCTTAAACGATACCCCGGCGTTTTTGACGAATTATTCGCTAATATGGTGGCGGCCGGGGAAGCCAGCGGCACGCTGGAAGAGGTGCTGAAAAGTATTTATCTGCAGCTCAAAAGAAATCATCAGCTAACGACTAAAATACGCGGCGCTTTAATGTACCCGATGGTTATTTTATTCGCGATGGGAACAATCGGCACGGGCGTAATGATTTTCGTGGTGCCAAAATTCATCAGCATTTTTAAGGATGCCAAAATTGAACTGCCGCTGATGACGAAACTGCTGATTGCCGCGAGCGACCTGATCGTTAATAACGGCTTGATGGCAACGGTCATCGGCCTGATTGCTTTAATTATTATTATCAAATTATCAACCTTGCCGGCGGTAAAAAGCTGGCTGCACTGGCTTTGGCTCAAACTGCCCGTTCTCGGGCCAATCGTCAAAAAAATAAATTTGGCCCGCTTCGCCCGCACGATGAGTTCTTTGCTAAAAACCGACATCAAAATCGTGGAGAGCTTTAAAATCGCCTCCACCACCGTCAATAACATCCAATATAAAAAATCTCTGCTGCAGGCGGCGGAAAAAGTTAAAAAAGGCGTGCTTATTAATCAAGTCTTAGACGACTACCCCGAACTTTACAATCACGTTATCCGGCAAATGGTAACGGTCGGCGAAGAAACGGGGGAATTGGATAAAATTTTAGAAGAAATCGCGGGTTTCTACGAAGAGGAAGTGGAGGAAATAATGAATACTTTACCGACCATCATTGAGCCGGTGATTATTTTGGCGCTGGCGGTGGTAATCGGCTTGATGGCGGTAGCCATCATTATGCCGATGTACTCGCTGACGAACGCGATATAAAAAATACGGGAATGAAAAAATTATTGTTAAATTTTTGTTTAATTATTGTTAAATTTTAATGCGACGCGATTTAAAACTTAGAATTTACAACCCTCTTGGATTTTCTCTCATCCAGCTCCTGATTGTTGTCGCCATCATTGCCGTAATGGCCGTAATCACCATCCCGGCTTTGCGTCATTATGAGCCGAGCATTAAACTCAAGGCGGAAAGTAGGCAGTTGGTTTCTGATTTGCGTTACGCCCAGCAGCTAACCGTTACCGAACAAAAAACGCACTATGTGGAAATTGATTTAATCGGCAAGCGCTACTTGGTGGTAAAACAGGAAAACCCGTCTTCCCCCTTAAAAACAGTCGGCTTAACGGAAGGAATTAATTGGCAAAGCGTAACCGGCTTTGACAACAATCGGGTAGTGTTTAATTCTTACGGCGCCGTCAGCCAAGCCGGGCAAATAATAATTGTTAACGACCAAGGAAACACTTACACGATTAACGTTAAGCCGTCGGGATATGTCCAGCTGCAGCAATAACATTAAAACACCAGAACATTAAAACATAAAAACACATAAAACATGTCTGAAGATTACAAGGAGAAGTTAAAAAGGCTGATGGATGAGTATGTAAATTTTGTATACAAAGTTACAAAAAATTTTCCCAAAGAAGAGTTGTATAGCAGTGTATCGCAGTGGCGGCGAGCCACGTTATCAATTATTTTAAACTATATTGAGGGACATGCGAGAAGGAAATCGTTAGTACAGTTGAACTTTTTTGAAACATCCTACGGTTCGCTTAAAGAATCCAAATATTTGCTTTATTTTTCTAACAAACAAAAATTTCTTAACAACGGCGATTATGGCTATGGTTTAAAATTAGCCGAAGAAATAGGGGCAATGCTTTGGACGGAAATTAACGCCTTAGAAAGAAGTTTAAAATAAAAATTGTTTTAATGTTTTTATGTTTTCATGTTTTAATGACAAAGGGTTTACCCTGATTGAAGTAATGGTAAGCATCGCCATCATTACCGGCACTTTTTTCGCGATTATCAGCGTTTTTCCCTTTAGTTTAAACATTAACCAAAAAGCGCAAAATTTAACGAGCGCCGCCTATTTAGCGCAAGCGGGCCTAGAAAAAACTTTAAGTACGGGCTACGAATCATCCGGCGTGGGTACGGTGGAAGCTAAAGCGCGGCTCTCTAACGACCCGGCGAGTTTCCTTTATCCTTTCTACCGCCAAACTATAGTAACTTATGTTGACGGCAATTTAGCCGATTCGGCAGTTGACACCGGGCTAAAAAAAATAGCGGCTACCGTTTTTTGGTACAATCCCCTAAGCGCGCAAGAACAGCAATATTCGTTGACGACGCTGCTTAGCAAAAATTAAATAAATAAAACTCTGTCCATATGGGTTTTAAAACCCAGCCTAACTCAAAATCAATTATCGGCTTTACCCTGCTGGAAGTCATCGTTAGCGTGTCTATTTTTACGCTGGTGATTCTAGTGGCTTACGAAACTTACGCTTTGGGCCAAAACATCTACCGGCGGGGCGGAGACGAAATGGAAGTTTGGCAAAACGCCCGCGCGTCTTTGGACCGCCTGACGCGGGAAGCCAGGCAGGCGGAAAGTTTAGCCACCGCTTTGCCTGAAGTTAACAACGACCCGGAGAATCCGCCCGCGAACGAACTGCAGTTTCAAGACGGCCACGACACTTCCCGCCTTACCTATCTGCGCTACTATTTGGACGGCGCTGATTTAAAATGGCAAAGGGTTGCTTACTATTTTTCCGTTCAGCCGGATTTATACGTCACTTATGACAGCCAGGACCAATTTGGCAACCCGCCCGAACAGATAATATTAGAAGAGCGCATTATCGGCGAATATTTCAGCGATTTGGATTTTTGGCGGACGAATAATTTAATCAATATTATCATTCATCTGACTAAAAACGGGCGCGAAGTAAATTTAATGACTGCGGTTTATGGCAGAAACTTATAAATTAAAAAATCAGAGCGGCATAACGCTGATCCTCACTCTGATTGTCATGGGTCTGTTATTGTTTTTAGGCACTTACTTTATTTCCTTTTCGCTGACGGATTTAAAAATTTCCCGCAGCCATGCCCAAGCCGAACAAGGATATTATTTAGCCGAAGCCGGCTTGCACGAGACGATGTATAAATTAAAAAACGACGATGCCTACCGCATTCCCTTTGAAACTGACCCGAGCTGGTCAACGACAGTGACGCGCGCTAATGTCTTTGGCACTAACGACTCATACGCCGTGAGCATCCAAAACACGAGCCAGGCGCACGCCGAGTTGTCCGCCTCAAGCTCCATTGCTTTGTTCAGTTCGGAGGTGCAGCGCGTTACCCAAACCAACGTTTTTAAAGCGCTGGGACAAAGCGCCGTTCAGGATAGCGCCGGTTACGCCGACGGCAATGTTGATATTTCTTTCAGCGTGGTTAACTTCTACGACGGCAGCGCTCATTCCAACAACGACTTCAACATTAACGGCGCGAGCACGGTGCGCGTGGATAAAGACTTGAACGCGGTTCGTAATTACATCAAGTCGCAATTTTCTACCGTAACAATAACCGGCGCCATCCATTCCGCCGATAATCCGCCGGCCGCCGAACCGATTACAATGCCGGCGGTGGATTTTGATTCGGCCAGCCCTAACTCCTATAAAAACCGGGCAGTTGCTTCCGGCAGCTATTATACTTCGGCTGACTTTGAAACTTTGTTGCGCAATAACCAAAATTTAACGCTTAATAACGCCGTTACTTATGTTGAAGGAGACATCCAAATACACGGCAATCAAAATTTAACCGTCAATGGTTTGCTCGTGGTCGGCCGCGATTTAATCGTCGGCAAAGACCTTTGCTGGTGGTGGGGGTTCCTGCAGGGCCGCTGCGGCGCGAGCTCCATTACCGTCAACCATGCCGCCGGGCAGCCGTCCGGAATATTAGCGAAGCGAAAAATATATTTTGAATCTTTTTCCGGCACGATGGACCTTAACGGCGTAGTTTACGCCAACGACCAGCTTGCCGTTACCGGCATTCCTTTAGGCCTGACTTTTAACGCTCACGGCGGCTTAATCGGCCGCAAACTAACCATCACCAGCGTCTGGCGGCCGATTAACCTTTATCACGACAACGCTATTTTAACCGAGGTATTGGGCGCGACGGAGTTTTCGCCGGTTATCAACGTTGAACACTGGGAAGAAGAATACTAAACAATTACAAATTATCAATTAACAATTACGAATGGTAAACAATAAAATTCGTAATTGCCAATTCGTAATTTTTAATTGGCGATGCTATAATAACGCTATGAATCTATTAAGCTTTCCCTCAAAACATCCGGTAGGAATTGACATTTCCGATTTGTCGTTAAAATTGGTGCAGCTGCAAACTAAAAGGCATAAAATTACTCTGCAAACTTTAAGCCGGCTATCGGTGCCGGAGGGTTATATTACGGACGGCGTCATTAAAAATAAAGCGGGCGTAGCGGGACTGCTCCAACAGCTGACGAGAGAAACGATTTTGGGCAAAGTAACCAGTAAAGAGGTAATCGCCTGCCTGCCGGAAACTAAAACCTTCATCAAACTCATTGCCTTGAGCCGCGCCGAAGAAAACGTTGCCGCCGCGATTAAATCAGAAATAGAAAAAAACATCCCCTACGAGTTGGCGGAAGTAAACTATGACTGGCAAATTATCGCCAAAGACCGGCGAGAACAAAAAATATTAGTCGGCGTTATACCAAAAATAATCGCCGACAGCTACGCCGAAGTGCTGGAGGAAGCGGATTTGTTCCCGGTGGCCTTAGAAATAGAAGCCGCCGCCATTGTCCGCAGCGTGCTCCCTTTGGCGCCGGCCGCGCGCGCCACCGCTCTGATTGTAGACATTGGCGCCGCCCGGTCAAGTTTAATCGCTTACGCCGATAATACCGTGCTCTTTACCGTGAGCTTGCCCGTATCCGGCAAGAAATATACCGCCATTATTGCCCGCGAACTCAATTTGGATTTGGCTAAAGCGGAAGAGGCAAAAATCATCTGCGGCTTGGATCCAAGCGCCGCCCAAGGCATCATCGCCGCTACTTTAGCGCAAATGGGCAATGAATTGATAACTAAAATCACTGCCGCCCTCAAATATTTAACCGCCCATTACCCCGCTTACGGTAAAGTCGGCTCCATGTATCTTTGCGGCGGCGGCGCCAATTTAAAAGGATTGTCAGATTTAATGACCCAGCGCTTAAATATCCCCACGCAAGTAAGCGACGTGTTCACTAACATCGCTCTTAGCCAAAAACAAGCCGGCAAATACTTCCAAAAAAAACTTACTACCGATAAAAAAATTACTCCCCGTTATCAATACCAGCAGGATAGCTCGCCTATTTTTGCCACGGCCATCGGTTTGGCGCTGCGGGGAGTTTATCTTGCCTAAATTATGACGATAACTTTAAACCTGCTGTCCGCCGAGCAGAAAAAAAAAGTGCGGCTGCAAAAAATGAGCTCGCTGGCTAAACAATTCATGATTGCGTTGTTAGCCGCCGTTGTTTTGTTAACGGTAATTTTCGTTTTGGCCAAAATTACTCTGCGCAACAGCTTAGCCAAAGCGTCAGAAACATATTATAAAAGCAACCATACTTTCAACCTCCGCATCAATCAAACCAACGAACTGTTAAAATTCATCAAGGAAATAAAAATGAACAACCGCGCTTTGTCTCCCCTCTTGGTAGATATCGCCGCTCGCACGCCCGCTAACGTTAAATTGTCGGCGCTGGAAATAGACGCGCTTAACCAAAAAGTTGCCTTGCGCGGGCTGTCGCCCACGCGCGCCGAACTGTTGATTTTTAAAGATAATTTAAATAAATCAACTTGGTTTGAGCCGGTTGATTTGCCCGTGCAAAATTTAGCGCTCAAAACCAATATTGACTTCGTAATCAACGCCGTTTTACTGGCCAAATAATTTAACTATGAACTTCAGCTGGCTAACCAACTTAAACCGATTAATCGTCCGGCGGCGAACCAGGCTGTTTTGGGCGCTAACCTCCGTTATCATCGCTAGTTTAGCGATTTTGGTTATTTATCCGGCGCTGCGGGAAATAAAAACTACCGCCGCCGAAATAATAAAACTGAAAGACCAGCTAAAGCAGCGGCAGGCGCCGGAATACGCCCTGAAGGACATTTTAGCCAGCTACCGCCAGCATGAAGTTAAACTCGGCTCGTTAAACCGCGCCGTGATGAACAAAAGCCGGGAGCTGGAGTTTATTACCGCTTTAGAAGATATCGCGGCGCGTTATGGTTTGCAGCAAAAAATAGTAATCGGCAACTATCAAGCGCTGCCTAACAACGCTTTTAGCCAAATGCCGCTGCAACTGCAACTGACGGGAAATTTTAAAGACGAGTTGAGGTATCTGCAGGGATTGGAGCGCCTGCCGTTTTATGTTAACGTCAAACAAATAAGCCTTAATTCCATCGCCGCGCCGCCGATGCCAAGCAACGCGGACGCGGTCGCGGCAACGGCCGAAAACTTAGTTAACTTAGTAATCACTGCCGACACTTTCTGGCAGTAATCATATGGTTAAAGGAATAGCTAATTATTTGAGCGGTAAAATAGTCAAACACAGTACGGCGATTTTGTCGGTGCTGACGCTGGCGGCGTTATTGGCGGCGCTGCTGTTTTTATACCGATACCTGTATCAGCCGATGAACACCATCGCCGACATCTATACTCTCAAAGGGCAAATAAATTTTTCCATTATTGACGACCAATTATTCAACGAAATTTATTCCGGCATCCAAACGAAAACGCAGCAGCCGTTAGCGCCCATAGATAATCTTAACTCGCCGTTCTAACTTGTTAGCGTAGTAGGAAGTAGCTTAGTAGCTGATTAGCTTTAAATATGAAAAATGATATTATACACGGTTATAAAGATTTAATAGTATGGCAACGTTCGATGGAATTAGTAGTTGCTGTTTATCAGCTGACTGATGATTTTCCAAGGCAAGCTAACTAGCTATTATCTCCTTCACTTCCGGCACGTCTTGTTTGATTATTCGTTCAATGCCGTTTTTGAGCGTTACTTCCGCCATCAGGCAACCGGCGCAATGCCCTTGCAGGCGCACGCTTACCACGCCTGTTTTTTTATTAAAATCAACCAACTCTACATCGCCGCCGTCTTGCTGTAAAAAGGGGCGAATTTTATTTAGAGCTAAATTTATTTTATTGATGGTATTTTGTTTTTTCATATCTTGATTTTATAATAATTTGTTTAATCAGTTTCTTCATGGAATCCCCGCCGGAGTTTACCCCGTATTTATTGCGGGGCGGTAATGACGCCTTGTTTTAATGTTTTTATGTTTTATCCATACACCTTCCAGAATACCCCCACACCAAATTTTGGTGTGGGGGATGAATGGAAAGTGTGGATCTTCCCGTAGGGTTTACCCCTACACCAAAATTGGTGTTGGGGTTTAATACCCGGCGGTGAAGGTGTTTGGATTTATTGTTTTAATGCTTTTGCTAATTCACAAACACTTTCGTCCCTATTTCCGCCCAATTATAAAGTCTTTCCGCCGGGCCGACGCCCAAGCGCACGCAGCCGTGCGAAACCGGAATGCCGAGGTGGTCCGCGCCTTCTTTCGTGCCGTCGTTCCATTCCGGCAGTTCGTGGACGCCAAAGCCGCGCCGGTCAAACATCAGCCAGTACGGCATCCAAAGTTTCGCGAGACTTGACCAGCGGCGCAAATTTTTTTCAATCACTTGGTATTGCCCAGCCGGCGTTTCCGTCCCCCGCTTGCCGGTAGAAATGGGAAACAGGCCTAAGCGCACTTCGCCTAAGTTATAGGCGAGCAACTGATTTTTAGTGTCAATAAAAATTTTCTTCTCTAATTTTGCTTTGCCGGGCTTAGCCGGGTCGTAGCCATTATTAACTTCATCGCCGTCAATAAATCCGTCGCCGTCCGTGTCCGGGTTCGTCGGGTCAGTATGAAAAGCTAGCTCCAATTTATCAATTAAACCATCTTTATCCGCGTCGTTAGTCGCCAATTTTGCTTCCCCGACAGTATAAGGCGAATAGCCGTTGTTTAATTCTTCCCAATCACCATAACCGTCGCCATCCGTGTCCGGATTATCCGGATTAGTGTGGTAAATATTAATTTCGTCATAATTAGGCACTCTATCGCCATCTGTATCAACTGGCTGCTGCGCCAAAGCAACATTGGCGGAAAAAATAAAGCCAATGCTAACAATCACATATTTTATCTTGCTTATTCCTAATTCGTAATTCATAATTCTTAATTCCCATTCTACCATTCCTTGACACATTAATCAACTATTGCTATTATTATTTGTAATTGATAATTGATAATTTTTAATTGATTTTTTATGGCTCATACTAAAGCCGGCGGCTCAACCGCTCTCGGCCGCGATTCGCGCCCGCAATATTTAGGCGTAAAACTGCACGACGGCGCCCGCGCCAAAGTCGGCTCAATTATTATCCGCCAGCGAGGCACGAAATGGCATCCGGGGAAAAACGTCCGGCGCGGCAAAGACGACACTATTTTTTCTCTCATTAACGGCGTGGTAAAATTTACCAAAAAGCATCTTAAAAAATACGACGGCAGTTTAAAGCAAGCGACGATTGTTAATGTGTTACCGGCACAAAAATAACAAAAACTTCAATAAAAAAATTCGGCTGATAGGCCGAATTTTTGTATTTATATGTTAATATTTTTTCACCGGCGCCTCGGTAAACTTACTGTTCACTTCCTCAAAACCCTGCTGTACCATAACCGCTAAATTTTCAATGGTTACTTTTTTCTTCGGCATATCTTATAAAATTTATAATTTATTTACAGCCGATTTCGGAACGACTACCTGAAGGATTAGTGTTGCTACCCATGCCAGGGCTTCCAGCCCCAGCGAACCTTGCACAATAACCTTGCCCTGATCCGCCCACCCACATAGGGTCTGTTACCCAGCCAACATTCATTACTGCTGGGTCGCAATAATCATTAAAGCCGCACTGATCATGACCGCTCCACTCACGCCAATAGTCATTAGCTATTTGGTTAAGGAAGTTCGTAGGACCATCATCTTTCTGATAGCCGCAATAGTCACCGTTCATTTCATTTGTTTTCCCCCATCCCATATCGGTTGTCCAGCCGATTGCCGTGTAACGTTGCCAATTACCCGCCTGCGACCAACCGGAAAGGCAACTAGACCCGCTCAATTTACAAATCGTTCCACTACCAGTATTATAAACTACTCCTCCTGCTCCCGTGCATTGCGCTTCGGAATGAGTGGCGCCGGAAAAAGTTAGTAACTGAATTGACGCGCAAGCGCCGTTATTGCATTGGCGGTTAGTATCGCAAGTAAGGCCGTTATTGATGTTAGTAACAGTAGTTATCCCGCCGGCGGAAACGGAGTTAGAACGGCAAAAAGCGGTGTTGCCGCCGACGCTGACATAAGTTGAGCTTGGGACAACCCAACCAAAAGTGCGCTGGACATCAGATTGAATTTCCAACTGCTTTGCGTAAGTGGCATCGCCGGCATTAGTTGGGATGCTGTTAATTTTTGTGCTTAATGATTTTAACGAATCGGTAGAAGAAGAAAATCCGCTGCCCATTATTGACTGTTGATTCGCCGCCGTTGCGTCTCCCCCGCCCGCTGCCGCGTCCACATAACCTTTGGTCGCGACATCGCCCGCGTTAAGCGGCGTCGGTACTTTGAGGTAGCCGTCTTTAGTCAGCACTAAAGCGTTTTTGGTAGAAGTGCTCGTAACATCCGTATTCCAAAAACGCAACTCGCCGCTGGTAGCGTCCTGATAAAGCGCCCAGTAGTTCTGGGAAGCGCTTTGGACGTCAAATTCGGCGTTGCCGGAAGCGGTTTTAATGTGCAGCTGGCGGTTAGGCGAAGCGATGCCAATGCCGATATAATCGTAAATGGTAGTTAAAGCGCTCGCGCCGGCAACTAACTTATTAACCGTTAAATTGCCGGATTTAGTTTGGGCGGCCGCGCCGGTATTTAATAAAGTGTCCACATTGCCGCCGGGCGGATTCGCGCTCGGGCCGGTCCAAGCGGCAATCGCTTCTCTAATTAAAATAGCGCCCACGGAACTAACGACTGCTAGCGCGATTAAATATATAAAGCTTTTTAAAAATTTTGATGGCATGGAGATAGTAAATTTTAGATTTAATATTTAAAATTTATAATTTAGGATTTTCGCCGCCTTGCTAAAACAATATCCTCTACTCTCTGCACCCTCTTTTCTAAAGCCACTATTTCAAAACGATAGGCGACATTATCCAACTTTAGTTTAATTGCTTCCTGACCTTGCTTTAAAATATCTACGTCTTGTTTTATTGCTTCCTGACCTTGCTTTAAAATATCTACGTCTTGTTTTATTGCTTCCTGACCTTGCTTTAAAATATCTACGTCTTGTTTTATTGCTTCCTGACCTTGCTTTAAAATATCTACGTCTTGTTTTATCTCACTAACTTCGTCAAAACCCTCTTTAACTGTTATAACTAATTCATCAACTGTAGTAACTAAACCATTAACCGTAGAAGATAGTTTGCTTACTGTTGTTGTTAAATTTTCAATTGTTATTTTTTTCTTTGGCATATGCTTTATCCATACACCTTCCAGAATGCCCGGCGGTGAAGGTGTTTGGATTTATTATAGCACAACTTTATTTTTTTGCACAAACCTTAATAAACTCCGCGAACAGCGGATGCGGCGCGAGCGGCCGCGATTTAAACTCGGGATGGAACTGCACCCCAACCATGAACGGATGGTCTTTTACCTCAACGATTTCCACTAAATTGCATTCGGTATTAACGCCGGCGATGCGCAAGCCGGCGTTTTCCAGCTGACCGCGGTATTCATTGTTAAATTCGTAGCGGTGGCGGTGGCGCTCGCTGATTTCAACTTTTTTGTATGCCCGATAACTCAACGAATCTTTAGTTAGTTTCGCCGGATATGCTCCCAGGCGCATCGTGCCGCCGTAGTTTTTGGCCGCGATATTTTTCTTTTGTTCAGCCATGGTGGCAATGACCGGATGCTTTGTTTGGGGATTAAGTTCGGTGGAATTAGCGTCAGTTAACCCCAGCGCGTAACGAGCGTAAGCGATGGTTAAAATTTGCATGCCAAAACAAAGACCGAGATAAGGGATGCTCTCGCGCCGGGCAAAGTCAGCCGCGAGCATCATGCCTTCGGTGCCGCGTTCGCCAAAACCGCCCGGAACTATGATGCCGTCCACTTGCTTCAACTCTTTAAGTTTAGCCGCGTCTGTTTCGTACTCTTCGGCTTCCAGCCAGAGAATGTTCGGCTTTAAGTCGTAATGCCAGGCGGCGTGATTAATGGACTCAATGACTGAAATATAGGTGTCGTGGCATGATTTGAAATTAAAATATTTTCCGACGATGCCGACGGTAACGGCTTTATTTATTTTCCGTATTTTTTTTGCCAACGCCGCCCAGTCTCTCATGTCTTCCTGCCGCGCTTTTAACCCCATGAGTTTTAACATGATTGAGCTGAAATTTTCTTTTTCAAAATTAACGGGGATATCGTAAATTGAATAAACGTCCGGCGCGGAAATAATGCGCTCCAGCGGCAGGCTGCAAACCGTGCTGATGGTTTTTTTAATGTTGTCGGCCACCGGTTTATCGGCGCGGCAGAGAATCAAATCAGGATTAATGCCGGCGGAATTAAGCGTCCGGATGGCGTACTGCGTCGGTTTGGACTTTTGTTCCCCCAAAAGGCCGGGAGTCGGCAAATAGCTTACCAAGACAAAAAAAACGTCGTTGGGCTCTTTCATTTTCATGATGCGCGCCGCTTCTAAAAATAACAGCACCTGATACTCGCCCACGGTTCCGCCCAGCTCAATGATCGTTATTTCCGCCTCGTTTTTCTTTTGGCAGGCCTTGATGCGGCGGATAATTTCGTTCGGGATGTCAGGCACTACTTCCACGTCTTCGCCGTCATATTCTAAATTGCGCTCGCGCCGGATGACTTCCTGGTACACTTGGCCGGTGGTAATGTAGTTATCGCGGACGCAGGTTTCGTTAGTAAAACGCTCGTAATTGCCTAAATCCTGGTCGGCTTCAATGCCGTCCTCGCCGACAAACACCTCGCCGTGCTCGGCCGGCCGGATGGTTCCCGCGTCAACGTTGACGTACATATCGCACTTGATGTTCGCTACCTTATATCCTTTGGATTGTAAAATCTTGCCGATAGACGCCGCGGCCACTCCTTTGCCGACCGAAGACATCACGCCGCCGACGACGAAGATATACTTTGTTTTATCCAGGCTGTTTTTAGCGGGAAATTTTGTTTTATTTGGCATAAGCATGATATCATACAATTTTTAAATCTTAATTTTGTAATTTTTAAATAATATCTAATTTTTAAATTTTAAAAAATTAAGATTTAAGATTTATTTAAAAATTAAAAATTATAAAATTAAAAATTTTACTATTTATTTATCTAATAAAATTGACAGCGCCGCTTCCATCTGCGGGTCTTTGTCCGCCTCATAATCTTCTTTGCTTAAATCAACTTCCACATCCGGCATTATTCCTTCATCGTTGATGTTTGTTCCTTTGGGCGTCAGCCATTTGGCGACGGTAATTTTTAGCGAAGAGCCGTCCGGCAAAGTTTCCAATTCCTGCACGCTGCCTTTGCCAAAAGTTTTAGTGCCCACGATTGTCGCGAGCCCTAAATCTTTCAGGGCGCCGGCGACGATTTCGGAAGCCGAAGCCGAACCCTCGTTAACGAGCACGACTGTTTTAAAATCTTTCAGCCGCGCCCGGCCGCGCGCCAAATATTCGTTTTTCTTTTCCTCGTTAAACTTTTCGGTTACTACCACGCCCTCTTCCACCCATTCGCTCGCGACTTCAATCGCCGTTTCTAAATATCCGCCCGGGTCATTGCGCAAATCCAAAATAACGCCCCGCGGATTCTTTTTTACTGTCTCCCTTGCCGCTTCGTCAAATAACTCTATCGTATCGTCATTAAAATGAGAAACCTTAATAACCATAAAATTATTTTTATCCAAACCCCAATCAACGCTGCGGACAAAAATCGTACTGCGAGTAATTTTAAAATCTTGCGGTTTGTCAAAACTATCCCGCCAGATATTCAAAACTACTGCCGTGCCTTTTGGCCCGCGAATTTTTCCGACCGCCTCGTCAATCGCCATCGGCGAGGTGTCTTCGCCGTCAATGGTTAAAATTTTGTCGCCGGCTTTTAGCCCCGCTGTTTGCGCCGGCATATTGGCTAAGGGAGCGATGACCGTTAAAACGCCGCCTTTAATTCCCACTTCCGCGCCAATGCCGTCAAAAGTTCCTTTCATGTCGTCCGCGAATTCTTTGGACACGACCGGGTTCATAAAGACCGTGTAAGGGTCGCCCGTTGAAGAAACCAATCCGCGCAGCGCGCCGTAAAACATCTCTTTATCCTGTAATTTGTCTTTATCAACGTATTTTTCTTTCAACATCTCCCACGCCTGCCAAAATAAATTAAAATCAATATCGCGCGCCAAATTGCTCGCCTGCGTCGTTTCATATTTATTCAGCAAATTTCCCAAAAAAACCGAGTCTTTGTTAACAAGCCGGTCGTCAATTTCCGTTTTTTTGGATATAAAAATGCCGCCGTAAAACGACGAGGCCATCAATAATAAAACTATAATGGTAATTATAATTTTATTACGACGTTTATTAGATTGAAATTTGGGATTAAGCATATTTAGTGTTTAATTATCTCAAAATCTAATTTGCCAATCTTGACAACTTATAAGTAATCTACTACTCTTTCACTAACGGCTCCTAGCCGCACAAATCTTTCTGGCTTGGCCTCATGGGCTCATCCGCCAGAAAAACCCGGAGGTGTCATTATGACACACAACACCGCTCTTTTACAAGCAAAAGTTGAACAGGAAAAACGATGTAGGCTGGATGTATTAGTATCATTAATAATGATGTTGTTTTGCTTTTGTTTTTTATGCGGTTCAACCATTCTCTTCTTAATCAGGAGTACTCAACTCGATACCAAAAATGAGACATTGTCAATGATAGCAATGATATATTGCGGGGTGTTATTTTTATTGATCTGTTATGAATGTCTGCGGTTAGGTTGGCTGGAGAGAAAACAAATCAGAGTTGAAATAGAAAAAATAAAGAATGAAAGTTATTTTTTCTGGCTTACTTTTCAAGCACCGGCAGAAGAGGTCTATCGTCAAGCCATTAACATGGAATACGCAACTATTATTCTTTTCGGAACAGATGACTACAAAATTACCATTGCTGTGAAAAAAATTATCGCTGCCGTGCGCTATCCATACTTCGCTGGTTTGCTTACAGCTACTATTGTTAATATTCTCACTTGTTCGCCGGCTTATCACCCGTCAGACGAAAAGCGAGAAGCTCTTATTAAACAAATAAGTAGCTCGCTTGAAGATTTAGGCGACTGGGCAATAACCGCCTGCGTTTTGGCAGGCATTCACAAAAAAAATCCTGAATTGGCGGAACAGCTTAAAAACGCTTAGTAAATACTATGACCACGAAGTGCCGCGGAAATGGCTTCCACCATTTCCGCTTTTTTTATTTTATTCTTTTTGCAATGAGCACTCTGCTCACGGTTCCGCCGTCCGGTAAATCTTGCCACGCGTCACGGTGAATGTATTTTAACTTATCCACATCCAACTTGACTGGCGTCATTTGCTTGTCTGCCCATCCAAATAAATCTTCTTTTGTTGGTTTCTTCTCTAGTTCTTCCTTGATGTACGCCAAATTTTCATCCATCTTATTTAACCTTTTGGTGTGTTCGTCAAACTTTCTGGTATGTTCGTCAAACTGCGCCTTGGAGGTGACTATTACCTCATCTATTTTTTTATCTATTATTTTCTCTGTCTTCTTGTTGTTCTCTTTAAACTTTTGATCCAGTTTTTGATCTAATAAAGATGAAATTTGTTGTAAATCTCTCTTTTGCATAAAATGAAATTATTTTATATTCAAAAACTTTCTAATAATTAAAGTAAACGGTTTAAAACAGTTTTCACATAATACAATATTACTAGGCCAATCACCATTCTTGCCTATATTAAAACCGCTCCACCAAGAAATACTTGCTTTTCGGCATTCATCTTTTATAATTTTTTTGCATTTGTCGCATTTATAAATTGTAGCCATACTTAATTACTGTTAACAAAATCTCAATATCCAATATCTAGCATCCAATATCAATTGTCAGGTATCAGGTATCAGATGTTGTGTGTTATGTGTTCCTTGCTTCTCGCAAATATCTCCGCCTCCACCACGCTGCGGTCGCGCCCGTACTTCAGCCGCGACAATTCTTTAATCTTTTGCGCCACCGCGGCGTTGCCTTCCGGCAATTTGGGAATCGCCATAGAAAACGGACGCGAAGTGGTATTATCAATCAGCAGTTTTACATAGGCATTATACTTTTCAATGTTAATCAGGTCAAATTCGTTAAAGACTGGCGTAAAATTTTTCACCATTGTTTCCGTGTCTTCCGAGCCGATTTGGAATAAAACCATCGTGCCGACATTGCCAAAGACCGCGTCTTTAATGGTCGTGTCGTTGTTACGCACCAGTTGCCCCAAATATTGGTGCGCCATGATTAAGTTTAAATTATATTTGCGCGCTTCGGACAAAATTATGCTGATGGACTCGGTGATAAAATTCTGGAACTCGTCAATGTAAAGGTAAAAATCCTTGCGCTGTTCGCGCCCGACATCGGTGCGCGACAACGAAGCGGCCAAAATTTTTCCTACCAAAACCATGCCGAGCAGATGCGCGTTCATCTCCCCTACTTGGCCTTTGGATAAATTGAGCAACAAAATTTTCTGCTGGTCCATAATGTCGCGCAAGTTAAAGGAACTATGCTGCTGGCCGATGATGGGACGCATGGTGGCGTTAGAGATGAAACTCGTCAGTTTGGAGGTAATGTAAGGAACGATGTTCGCGAGCGCCGCTTCCCCGCCGGCCTTTTCCGCTTCCTGCCGCCAGAAAGCAACGACTGTTTGGTCTTGGCATTTATCTAACTTCATTTTGCGAAAATCAGGGTCGGATAACACTTTAGAAATTTCCATCAAAGTGGACCCGGTGCCTGGGTCGTCCATAATCAAGAGCATCGCGTTACGCATGTACTGCTCAAAAATCGGCCCGCCGGTCTGCTTTAAATCGTAGAGCTTGTCAAAAATTTTTATCATCTCGTTGATGACGAAAGTTTTCTGCTCCGGATAGCGCTCGTCGTACTCTAATAAATTCAAGCCCAGCGGCCGCGCCGTATCCGCCGGCGCAAAATAAATCACGTCTTCCGCCCGCTCTTGCGGAATGCCGGCGAGGATGTCTTCAATTAAATCTCCGTGGGCGTCAATCACGCAAACGCCCTCGCCGTTTTGGATGTCTTCGCGCGCCAGCAACGCCAGCAAATTTGATTTGCCCGTGCCGGATTTGCCGATAATGTAGCAATGCCGCCGCCGGTCTTCGCGCTTGATGTAAATGGACCGGCTCACGCCGCGGAAAATATTTTCGCCCAAATATAAGCCGCCGCCGGGCGTGTCCGGCGGCGCCGGCGCGCGTTTAGCCGTCAGCCAGTGAATGTTGGGCGTTTCGTTGTGCGGCAAAGGAAAATGAAAAATACTGGCTAATTCTTCCGTATTCAAAACCATTTTCGCGCGCTCGTTGAAGCGGCGGAAGTTAAAATCGCTGACTAACTTCCGACTCTGCCAAGCCCTTAATTTTTTAAAACCGTTGCCGTATTCAAAAATGGTATGTTGGCTGAAAGAATCAATAATGTTATCTAAGTAAATTTGCGCCTGGCCGCCGTTGTCAGCCGCCACCACCAGCCGGACATTAACTTCCAAGCCGGCTTTGGACATTTTTTCTTCAATGGACTTTAAGGTTTCTTCTTCTGCCGGCGTCATGCGCTGCGGCGGCAGAGAGGATTGCTCGGTTGATTTTTGCATTAAAATCTCGCTTGTTTTTCCCAAACCGCTAAAAATCCGGCTGTAGCTTGTGCTCTTCATCGCTTCGCTTAAAGTTTTTCCTTTGCGCACTTCTTTTATAATCCGCTGCGCCCGCGCCCGCCAGGATTTAGGCGCGGAACGAACTATTATCTGAATCACCGCCCCTTCATGTTCGCGCAATTTGGCCAAAGTGTTCAGCAACGAGTCCATTGGGTCAATATCCATCTGTTTATAGGTGCGGATAGGATACATGTTGCCGCGCCTTAATTTTAAACCGCCTCCTTTAACGTGGCTTTTAGGAGTAAAAATATTATAATCGGATACGGCTTCAATGCTCGCCGCCGGATAGTGGGCGTAAATTTCCTGCTCAATAAAACGCCGCTGGGCGCGCGGCGTAACCGCATAAAAAGAAATCAGCCGCTGATGCGCGACTATTTCAAAGGAAAAAGTGTTATGCGCGCCCATTAGCCAGGATTTAAAGCCGTGCGGGTTCGCTTTTAAGCCGCCAATGAGGGAAAAAACGCTTTCCGCGGCGGCGATTTCTTCGCGCAACATCTGTACCGTTTCCTCCTCTTCCCTGTCTTTAGGCCTGTCTTTAGGCAGACGAATCAATAAAATGTCTTTGGCAAAAGCTTGCGCCCCGCCGGAGAGCGCCCGCAAAGTTCTGCGCGCAACCGCCAAAACGAACAACAAAAAAATAACAGCGATTATGACTGCCGCGGCGCTAGTGATGATGTTGAGGTATGGATCAAACATGGAGTTAATAAATTTTTACTATTCACTTATCACTATTCACTGTTTCACTTTTAACTTTAAAATCTCATCCGTCTTAATCTTGCTTTCTTTTTCTAAAAAAAATTTATTCACGCCCGGAATAATTTTCAGCCAATGCCAAATCAGCTTGGCTATTTTTTTTACTTTTACTTTGGTGCGCTCTAATAAAGTTTTAATTTTGCGGGCGGTCTCTTCTCCGGCTTGTTTAAACTCCTGCCGTTTGTCAGGCGGCAGCTGGAAATAAATTTCCTCCAAATCATCGCTCAAAATCCGCTCGATGTCTTTAAGGTGGATAGCTTCTGCGGCAACGGGCGGCAGAGCCGTTGAGGGAAAAGCGGGTTTGGGCGCGGCCCCCGCTGGCTGCCGGCCGTCAGTATTTTTTGGTTGCTCAAAACGACCCGGCGCTTCCGGTTTTTCCGGCTGAACGATGGGCCGCTCCGGCGCTGGCGTTTGGGCCGGCGCTTGCTCAATTATCGGATTAGTTTCCGGCATATTTAGTCTTTTTTTAATTATACCATACTCGCTAGCAACTTGGCACGGCTACCAGATAAAATCATAGAGCAACGCTAATGACGCCGCTCCCATTAAAACAGTGATTATCCAGCCCAGCGCCTTGGACCGGCGAGAATTAATGTATTTGCCCATAATCTTTTTATTTCCCGCGATCAACAAAATTAAAACCATTAAGGGAGGCGCGATCATGCCGTTCAAAACGGCCGTGTAATAAAGAATTTGGAACGGTTGTAAGCCGATAAAATTAATCAATAGCCCAACCAGAGTGGCGACAGTGATTACCCCGTAGAAACCGTGCGCTTGAGCAAATTTCCGATACAAACCCTCCCGCCAGCCAAATGATTCCGCAATCGCGTAGGAAGCCGAACCGGCCAACACGGGCACTGCCAGCAATCCCGTGCCGACGATGCCCAAAGCAAACAATAAAAAAGTGAAATTGCCGGCTAAGGGCCGCAATGCTTCCGCCGCCTCCGTAGCCGTAGTGATATTATTCATTCCGGCTAAATATAAAGTAGAGCCGGTCGTGGCAATGATAAAAAAAGCAATGATTTGAGACCAAAGCATCCCTATTGCCGTATCCGAACGCAGAGCGCTGATGTCGCGGCGGGTAACGCGCGGTATGCCCGAACCCATGGCTCTGATTTTATGCTTGGTCACTTCTTCTTCCACCTCTTCGCTCGCCTGCCAAAAAAAGAGATACGGCGAAATGGTAGTGCCTAAGATGGCTACTATGTTCATTAAATAGTCGGAAGAGAGGGAAAATTTAGGGATAAAGGTAGCCAAAACTATCGCCCGCCAATCTTGCCGCACCATAAAAAACGCGGCCACATAGGCGAATAGCGCCAGCGTTAAATATTTTAAATATTTGGCGTATACCCGATAAGAAACGAAAACTTCCAGGAGTAAAGTAAGCGCGATCATCACTATCAGCCAACTGGCAAACGGCCAATTTAATAACAATTGCGCCGCCGATGCCATGGCGCCTAAATCAGCGCCGATGTTGACGGTATTAGCTATCAACAATAAACTAACGGCTACATATAATATTGAGCGATGGTAGTGAGCGCGGATAACGCCTGCCAACCCTCGGCCGGTTACTAAACCAATCCGGCCGCACATTTCCTGAATGGCGCTCATAAACGGCCACAGATACAAAGACAGCCACAGTTGCCCGTAGCCGAATAAAGCGCCGGTTTGCGAATAAGTGGCGATGCCGGACGGGTCATCGTCAGACGCGCCGGTAATAAATCCCGGCCCGAGCGAACGAAAAAATTTTTTTATTTTTTTATTCATAATCTTATCTCATTATAGCAAATTAAACTATAACCAACAAAAAACCGCCCGGATAAAAGGCGGCTCTTGGTTTTAATGTTTTTATGTTTTTATGCTTTAATGTCCTACTCCACTTTTAAAATTTTATACTTCATCCGCCCGCTCGGCGCCGGCACGGTCACCTCGCCCCCTGCCTTCTTGCCGATGAGCGCTTGCCCCAGCGGCGATTCGTTGGAAATTTTATTTTGCTCCGGGTCAACTTCGTTAAAGCTGACGATGATAAACTCTTTCTGTTTGCCGTTGCACTCTACCGTTACCTTTGATCCCAAATCAATATTTTCGCCATGGCCGTTGCCCTCCACTACGGTTATCTTTTTTAAAGTTGCTTCGATTTCTAAAATTCTGCCTTCGTTGAACGCCTGTTCGTCTTTGGCTTCGGCATATTCGGCGTTTTCGGATAAATCTCCCAGCTCCTTTGCCCGCTCAATGCGCTCGGCAATTTCATGCCGCCGCACATTTTTTAAACAATCAAGCTCTTTTTTTAATTTCTCCCAGCCCTCCCGCGTGATTAACTGGGAACTATCACCGGCGCTACTTATGATGTTATCCATAAAGCATCGTGACAAAAATAAGCAATTGTGTATAACTATAAAATAAAATTAAAAAAATAGCAAGGGGTTGGTGACGGTGGATAAATATGATATAATAATTTAACAATCATCAAAATAAAAATTAAACGATAAAGCTAAGTATATGAAAAAATTTTTTATTATCTTAACAGCTATCGCGATCGCTTTACCGCAACTTTCTCCCGCTTTCGCTCAAGACATCAGCCCAAACTTCAATCCCAACTACATTATTTCGGACAGCGAAGTGCTGGACCACGCCTCAATGACCTTAGAAGAAATTAAAGCGTTCATTAATAGTAAGGAGGGGGCGTTAAAAAATTATTCCGTCATAACCGATGACGGCAAAACGATGACCGCCGCCGAAGTTATCTATGACCGCGCCGTTACTAACGGGGTAAACCCGAAATTTTTGCTGGTTTTAATGCAGAAAGAGCAAAGTTTATTAACGGATGCGGCGCCCAAGCAAAGCCAGTACGATTGGGCGACTGGCTACGGCTGCCCGGACACGGGCGGCTGCAATTCGCGCTGGCAGGGGTTTTATAAGCAAATCAACTCTGCCGCCTTGCAATTCCGCTCGTATCTGGACGAGCCGCGTTTGTATAAATACCAAGCCGGCGGAACTTACACCTTTACCAACACGGGCAAAGCCGATACCGTCGTCACGCCGGCTAACCAAGCAACCGCCGCTCTTTATAATTACACTCCTCATGTCTATAACGGCAACTATAATTTCTGGCGGCTTTGGAATAATTATTTTTCGCGGCTTTTCCCGGACGGCTCTTTAGTGCAAGCAGAAGGAGAAAAAGGCGTTTGGCTGATTCAGGACGGCTTAAAAAGGCCTTTTACGAGCTTGGGGGCGTTAACGTCGCGTTATGACCCGAAAAAAATCCTCGCGGTTAATAAAAGCGACTTGGACGCTTATCCCAAAGGCGCGCCGATTAGGTTCGCCCAGTATTCGCTGGTGCGTTCGCCGCAGGGAGACATTTATCTTTTAGTGGATAATTACAAGCGTAAAATAGAGAACCCGGAGGTATTTAAAAAATTGGGCTTTAACCCGGAAGAGGTTGACGGCGCGAGCAATGAAGATTTGAGCGGCTACAGCGAAGGAATACCGGTAACCGCGAGCGACGCCCATCCTACCGGCGCCCTCCTGCGCGACCCCAAGAGCGGCGGCGTGTATTACGTCATCAACGACACCAAAGCTCCCTTAGTCGACCCGGTATTTTTAAAAACTAAATTTAAGGGCTTAAAAGTAATTAAGCCGCAACCAGGAGAATTGGACAAATACCAAAAAATTGAGCCGGTTAAATTTGAAGACGGCTATCTGCTCAAATCCCTTAACTCTATCAGCGTCTATGTGGTGTCTAACGGCAGCAAGCGCCCCATAGCTTCCGCTAAGGCCTTTGAGCAACTAGGGTATAAATGGGAAAATATCCTGATAGTCAAGCCGCAAACGCTCGCGCTCTATGACGAGGGCGAACCGATTGTGGAACAAAGCTTTAAATAATGAATTTACAATTAAAAATTATCAATTACGAATTAGAATTATGAGAGAAAATAAGAAGCGGGACTGCGATCGGAGCTAATGTAGAAGAAGCGGTGGGCGGGCAATCAGCTAAAGATTTTATTTCAAAATTAGCTATTGCTTATAAAGAAACGCGTGAAACGCGTTATTGGATTCATTTATTGCACGATACTAAATATTTAGAGCCTAATTTTGCTGAGTCTTTGCTATTTGACTGCGAAGAAATTTGTAAAATTATTGAGAAAATACAAATAACAATGAAAAATAAAATTCGTAATTGATAATTCGTAATTGATAATTGAATTTATGTTGGTTTTCTCCGCCATCACCCCCCATACTCCCCTGCTCATTCCGAGCATAGGCAAAGAGCATACGGCCAAATTAGCCGCGACCGTTAACGCTTTAAAAAAATTGGAAGGCGATTTTTACGCCAGTATCCCGGAAACTTTAATTATTATTTCTCCGCACGGGCCCGCTAACGAACAATCTTTCGTCATTAACTTTTCCCCTGAATACAAAAGCCATTTAAAAGAATTCGGCGATCTGGCTACCAAAATAACCAGCCACGGCGATAATGCTTTGAGCTATCAAATCAAAGAAAGTTTAGAAACAGCGTCTCCTTTGCGGCTGACGACCGTGGAGCAGCTTGACTACAGTTTTCTCACGCCGCTCTATTTTTTATGCGCCCACCGCCAGGACATAAAAATCGTGCCTGTCAGCTCCTCGGGCTTAAACTTAGAAGAACATTTTAAATTCGGGCAAGCGCTGGCGGAAGAAATCTCGGCTGACGCGAAACGGATTGCCGTGATTGCTTCGGCGGAAACTGCCAATAAACTCTCCAAAGATTCGCCGAACGGCTACGCGGCAGGCGCGAAAAAATTTGACCAAAAATTTATTGAGTTAATTAAACAAAAAAATTATCAGGAAATTACGGCGCTGGAAGAAAAACAGCTGGAAAAAATGGGCTGCCTGGAGTATAAAGCGATTGCTGTTTTACTGGGCATCATGGCGGAACGCAACTGCCGGGCGCAACTGCTATCCTATGAATACCCTTTTGGCGTCGGACATTTAACGATGGAGTTTGGGGTATAAAAGAAGATCTGGATTGGTTAAAAAAATTTCTCGAACGAGAACGGCGGCGTTTTTTTGACATCCGCCCGTTAAATGCTAAAATAAAGTCGCTTTAATCAGCGGCTTTTTATTTTGTCATTCCCGCGAAAGCGGGAATCTCATGTCTAGCGCAATCTTAATTTGGATTCCCGCCTGCGCGGGAATGACATTAGTATATGTTTGCGAACATTATTCCCCTCACTAAAATTCCTATAGCCAAGCCCCAGATTTATACCTACGAGTTGGGTGATTTAGCTAACGAAATAAAAATCGGACAAGTGGTGGAGGTGCCCCTTTATAACCGCTCCACTTCCGGAATCGTCGCTAGCATTGCTAAAACCGCGTCGGCTGGCATTAAATATAAAAAGGTGACGAAAATTATTGACCCCTGCCCCATCGTTAAAGAGCGCGATTTAGAGTTGGCGCGATTTATCAGCGATTATTATTACGCTCCTTTGGGGATAGTTTTAAAACAGCTGACGCCCGAATTATTGAAGAAAAAAATACCAAAATTAACTGCCGGCTTAGCCAAAATAAATTTATCGCTGATTAACCAAACAGCAACGCTCCCGACAACTTTAGCTGCCAAACCAGAAGTTATCATCGGCACGCCCGCGGAACGTTACCAATATTATCGGGCAATCATCGCTCAAACTCTGCGGCAAAAACGGCAAATTCTGTTTTTAGTGCCCGAATTGATATTGTTGCCGCAAACTGAAAATTGGCTTAAACAAATTTTTCCCAGCCAACAAATAACATTGCTGCATTCTGGTTTGTCAAAGTCAGATCAGCTCATCAACTGGCGCCAGGCGCAGACCAGCGGCGCCAGAATTTTTTTAGGCACGCGCCGCGCCGTCTTAACCTCTTTTTATAATCTCGGGCTGATTATCGTTGAGGAAGAGCAAAGTTTAAGCTACAAACAATGGGATATGGCGCCCCGTTACGACGCGCGGACGGCTGCGGAAAAAAAAGCCGCGCTTTATAATTGCCAACTTATTTTTGGCGCGAGCGCGCCAACGGTGAGAGCTTACTTTAAAGCGCAAAAAGAAAATTATAAATTACTTGCGCTTAACGCCGGCAAGCCGTCTCGCCTCCAAAAT
>Ga0209542_10000596_pt1 | contig 87180 bp, 94 predicted proteins | sample RifCSPhighO2_01_FD_184028 | JGI IMG/M metagenome (GOLD analysis project Ga0209542, IMG submission 184028) | Soil microbial communities from Rifle, Colorado - Rifle CSP2_plank highO2_0.1 (SPAdes) (version 2) | ecosystem: Environmental > Terrestrial > Deep subsurface > Rock core/Sediment ...
CATTCAAATAAACTGCCATGGTACTCGAATCTTTGCTTTTTCCGATTAAGGCTGAAAAAAAGCCGTGGCAGATGTTTTTTCTGGGATTTTTATACGCTTCCATAGGGCTGTTTGTCGCTTTGTGGATTTTCAGGGACCAGGCAAGCCTAGTGATGGTTTTCATGATAACCATGGCCGCCATTCCGATATTTTACAATACAATGAAGCTGGAAGAGAGCAAAGATCTGCTCATCGACACTGAATCCCATATTCTAAGGGAGCACAACAAGGCAATATCTTTTTTCATGTACATGTTTGTAGGCATGACGTTTGCATGCGCTTTGTGGTATTCTGTCTTGCCGACAGAGTTGGTAAACAGCATTTTTGACAAGCAGGTTGGCACGATACAGGCAATCAACAACCAGGTTTCAGGCCACGTCATACAGAACCTGAACATTTTTTCAAGAATATTTTTCAATAACCTCAAAGTTCTGGCATTCTCAATTTTATTTTCCCTTGTTTACGGCGCAGGCGCAATTTTCATACTTGCATGGAACTCAACTGTCATAGGGGCGGCAATCGGAAATTTCATAAGGTCAAACGTCAGCAGCTACACCAGCTCTTTGGGGCTGCTGCAGGCAGGAAATTATTTTCATGTCGTTTCGATAGGCCTGTTAAAATATTCAATCCACGGAATCCCGGAAATAGCGGCGTACTTTTATGGCGGATTGGCAGGCGGAATACTGTCCGTTGCAATTATAAGAAAACATTTCAAAACAAACAAGTTTCCGGCAATAATGGTTGATTTCTCAGAATTAATTTTGATTGCAATAGGGTTTCTTGTTGCAGCGGCATTTTTGGAAGTGTATGTTACTCCGGCTTTATTCTAAAACTTTAACCCTGCCTGGCTTTATCTCAAAAATATCACCATTTTCAAGCAGGCGGTTTATTATTGATTCAGCATCATTTAAATCGGAATTTTTTATGATTTCATCAATATCCGCACCGTCGCCGGTGTCAAATTTTTTAATTAAAGCGTAAATCTGCTCACCGGCATTCACAGTTGTGTTGTTATCAATTTCCTCCACTTTTTCTTCTTTTTGTTCAGCGATAATCTGGTCTTTTAGTTCAAGCTTCCTTACGGCCATCCAGCCAGCATCATCCAGTTTTTTCAGAATCTCCGGCATAACGTATTTTTCACTGCCGAATTCCCTTATTCTTCCGACAGCCAAAACCATGTCACCTACATCAACTTTTGAAAATGGGGCAAAATTTTCAAAGCTTTTCAGCAGAATTTTTCCTGTGCCGTCGTCAATCATCACTCCGCCCAGGTTCTGCTCCTGGTCCGCTTTGTAAACAACAGTCGCTATTAAATTGACCCTGGAAACAGTTACTTCATTTATTTTTATGTAGCCTGCGGAAGTTTCATCCTTCATAAAAACGGAATTCAAAATATCAGAAATCCATACTTTGAAGGCGACCTGCCTTTTTTGAAATGATTTTTGCTCTGCTTCCGGCATTTGCCAGAACCCCCATTTAATAAACTTATAATTTACCTATGAAATTTCTCTTAGGCTCGTACACGTCGCCAGAACGCTTCAATCTTTCCAGAGCTTCATCAATTTTTGGCTCATCCAGGCCGCGGTTCTTAGCTTCGGCATATACTTCTTCTATCGGTATTGTTTTTCCCAGCCTTGACTCAAGCTCGGTGATTACATCTTTTACTATCAGGATATGGCTTCTCTGGGACGCGCCGACGCCTGTCGCAATCCTGTCTATGTCAATTTTTCCGGTTTCTTTGTCGAAGCCGACCTGCATCAGGCAGTAATCCAGAAGCTCAATTGCTTTTTTTGCGTCTTTTCTTGTGACTCGGTCGTCAAGGCGCGCTTTTGCGGATGCCTCGCTTAGCCTTACCAAAGCTTCAAGCTGCCTTGCCGAGATAGGGATTGCTTTTATTCCACCTTCCCCGCCGCTTCCTTTCCTCATTTTTAGATAATACTCTTTTATCTCTTCGAGAGCGCCATCAGTCAGTTTTGGAACTATTCGCTGCCGCGCATAAGCCACAAATTTTCTCAGAAGCTGTGTTGATATCTCAGGCTCATTAGTGTCTGGAGCCTGATGCAAAGTTAGTATGTGCTTTGCCATCCTCTCATCACGGATTTCTTCAGGCAAATCTTTTATCGGGAAAATCAAATCAAACCTGTTAATCAAGGTCGGCGGCAAATCAATCTGCTCTGCGATTATTCCATAAGGGTCAAACCTTCCAAATTTTGGGTTTGCGGCGGCAAGCACGGTTGTTCTCGCAATCAAAGTTGCCTGGATATTTGCCTTTGAAATGCTGACTGTCTGGTTTTCGAGCGCCTCATGCATTGCAGCCCGGTCTTCGTTGCTCATCTTGTCCATCTCATCAACGCAAATTAATCCGTCGCTGCTCAGCACCATCGCCCCTGCTTCAAGCGCCCAGCCTTTCAAGAATTCATCTCGTACAACAGCGGCGGTCAGCCCGGCTCCGCTTACTCCCTTGCCGCTGACATATCTTCCTTTTGGCGCAATCTGAGTTATTCTTTTTAGCAATGCGCTTTTTCCGGATCCTGGGTCGCCAACCAGCAAAATATGCATATCCCCCCTGCTTACAACACTGTCACTCCTTACCTTGCGGACTCCACCCATCAGCTGAAGAAGCAGCGATTCCTTGATTTTTTCATATCCATAAATTGATGGGGCAATGGAATTGATTAATTTTTCATATCCTTTGGGGTCATTTGCAATTTCCAAAATCTGTTTTTCTTCTTCCTCGCTTATCTGAACTTCATGAAAGCTATCCTGGGTCGGGCGTATGTAATTTGCATCAATCATCAGGTCAAACCTCGTAGATTTTGCGCCGCTTTTTGAGATAATAGGAACTTCTTTCACAACTCCGAATGCTTCGACTTTGCTTCCCGGGGATGTGCGCTTTTCGCTTAACGGGCTTACCAAATCGTTGGTCAATAAAATATTAATTCTCTTTGGCTGCTCTCCGCCCTCAAGATTTTCCGATGCTTCTTCAAGCACAATCCCTTGCGCATCAACGAGCTCCTTGTCGAGCATCACGAATTTTCCTTTTCTTCCGCATCCGCACCTTGTCGGCTCCTTGAAAGTCCCTTCAACCTGCAGAATGTTCATTATATTCCCGCAGACAGGGCATTCAAATCTTGCAGATGTCACCTGCGGCCTTACATCGGATTTTTGCCTTATGATTCCGTTGACAAATAGAAATTTGTTGATGTGCTGGCTTCTGATATTCCTGACCATCACAAACTGGCTTTGCGGAAGATTGTGAAACCTTATCCTGAAATTTTTCAGGCCTTCAACATCAAACTGCTCTATTGATTTTTCTATCGCTTTGATGCTCTCTTCGGGAGAATCCAGAAGATCCGATGCCAGGTCCGGGTCATATTTTGACAAATCGGCAAAGTCGATCAGCAAAGAGTGGTTTCCTTTTCTTGCATTGTCCAGAAGAATATTATAATAATTGCTTTCAATGAATTCCTGAAACTTCTTTATCTGCTCGCTTACACTTATTTTTGAGCTTACTGTTGCTGTTTCCATGGCCATTATGTTGTTTCTTTGTTTTATATATCTTGCGTGCAAATGTCCAGTGCCCTAGCTAATAAAAACCGTTTTGAAAGATATGCGCTGTAAGATTAATTAAGCTTTGACTCTCTTTAAATTTTCAATCAGCTTGTCAAGCGCAGCATGGACTTCCTTCTCGCTTTTTGTTCCAGTGCATACTACTTTTCCGTTGCTGAAAAGCAAAAACGTTGCCTTGGCGGCTGTGAGCTTGTAAACAAGCCCCGGAAACTGTTCCGGCTCGTATTCTGTGTTCTCGAGCTTCATTGCCAAAGTGTTAAGGTTCAGGTCCATTCCGACACTGCCCGATGCGACAATATTTTGGATTTTAATCTCCGGTTTTATTGTTATCTTGACGTTGATTTTTTCCAGGCTCTTGATGATTTTCTTGATGCTCTCTTCAACTTTGTCCATGGAGCGCGCCCCTGTGCACACAACTTTGCCTGACGAGAAGATTAGAGCAGAAGTTTTAGGGTCTTTAATCCTTATAACTAGTCCGGGAAACTGCTCAGGGTTGTATTCTGTGTTGCTTAGAGTAGCTGCCATCTTTTCAAGCGGAATAGCATGATTTAAAGACGTAGAAACAACTATATTGACGACTTTTATATCTCTCTTAGTTTCTTTCTTTGCCATATTGAATTACACCCCCAAATAATGATTATTTCAGCTGAATAAGCCTTAAAATCCCTCCGAATTACTGCAGAAACCCTCTTCGGTCTCTGAAAGGCTGTTTGCTTATAAACATTTATAAATGGGGCGTTCTTTATAAATACTTTTGTTTTTAAATAGATTTATCTGAACAGAGAGTTTATAGACGTTATGCCTCCTTCGTTTCGGGTGGAACAATAGCTTTATATAATTAGTTTGGATTTTCTGAAGATAAAATGCACAGCGATATTACAATCCCTCAAAATAATGAAGCAGAATTTGCTGAGATTGCCTCAAAATTAGGAATAAAAAAACTTTATTTTTTGTATGAATCAAATAATTTTTCTGAGGAAAAAATAAACAAGAAGCTTGAATTGATAAAAGAGAAGTTTAATTTAAATTTTGAAACTGGAATAATTGTAAAAAACCAGGATACAAATAAGATAAAAACAAATTCTAAATTAATTATTGCAAAAAGCTCGGACAAGGATAGGTTCCTGATTGAAAGCAAAAAAGTTAAACTGATTTATGGATTTGAAGAGCTTGGCAGGAAAGATTACCTTCATCAAAGGGCATCGGGATTAAACCATATTATGTGCGAGCTGGCCAGAAAAAATAATGTTTTTATTGGATTTTCATACGGCTCGTTGTTAAATGGCGAGGTGAAAGCTTCACTTGTTCTAGGCAGAATGACCCAAAATATCAAGCTTTGCCGAAAATATAAGGTCAAAACAATAATCGGCTCTTTTGCCGAGAACCCATTTGATTTGAGAGCGCCGCATGACTTGGCCAATCTGTTCAAAATGTTCGGAATGGATGAGCGGAATGTCAAGGCTTCTTTCAGCTACAATTTCTGAGTGAAATAGGGAAAGACAACAATATTGCCGAAAATCAAAAAGCTTTTCGGACTTGCAGAATATCCGCAAGTGATTCAAATTGTTTTGTCTTTCTAATTTTAGTAGCTGAATCTTATAATCAATCACTTTTGCCAGCTACTAAAAACCAAAAGGTTTTAATAGGAGATATTTAATAAATCTAATTTAAAATAGATGTTGTGCTATAAATATTTTTTATTTATTTTTTAACATGGAAAGAGGAAAAATGGGTGCGTCAAAATATAAAAGCAATTCTAAAGCAAATTTGATGATTATTCTTGTTTTGCTTGCGCCAACACTTTTTGTTATAAATTCTTACCAAGTCAATGCATGCTCATTTGCATGCTCATTATGCCTTTGTTTATGTTGTGGTACCCCTAATGACCATGCCCCAAAAGGATCTTGGGATGCTGATTGCACCCATATTTCTGGCTGGACGTGCGATGAAGATAAATATTCTAATTCTCTCAATGTACAATTTTATGCGTCTGAAAGTCCTGGTAGCGGCACTTGCAACGAAGATGAGACTTGTGATCCAGGTGAAACTCAGGCATCTTGCCCTTCAGATTGTGGTTCACCGCCGACTCCTCCTTCCATCCCTGGGCAGTACGCGGGTAATTATCGCGGGGATTTACCTCAGTGGGCATGCGGCGGAACACAGAGTCATGGCTTTGATTTTCCAACTCCAGCAGGATTTCAAAATGGGAAATCTTATTATATTTCAGTAACAGCTAATGATATTGACGAAGACGGAACCATAAAAGGCTCTGGAATAATTGACACAGGTAAAACTTTAGGACCTTGCGGCACTGCGCCGACGACGTGCGGCAACAATGTAAAAGAAGGAAGTGAGGAATGCGACGGAACAGATTTGGGAAGCTCTCCTCCAGCATGCAGCCCTCAAAGCGCTTTAAGATGTTATCCTGCAACAGCCGCTAACAAGAAATGCACGTTTGACAAAAGTGGATGCGTAGGTGGTGGTGGACTTACAGCATCCCCAAATCCAGTTGCAGTTGCCGCAGGCTCCCAATCAGGTGACATAACTGTTTCTGGCGGGAGCGGAAATTATAGAATCAAGACTCAGCCAAACAGCGTGATAGCCTCTATTGTCTCGACCCCGAACGACGGAGTGTTTAGGGTAAATGGCGCCAACGGAGCTACAAGTGGCCAGACAACAAGTGCGGTAATTGAAGATTCATCAGATGCTTCTAAATCTGTGACAATAGTAATAAACATAGAGGGCAACCTAGTATTGTGTGCTTACCGCGGACCTTACGAGCCAGGTTTTCCCGTTCCTAATCCTCCTGTTACATTAAAGGAAAAAGTTGGAAGAGCGATGATGTGCAAAGAGCCTGATGACTCCAGTATGGATTATGTTGTCGAGCAAGCAAACCTTTTGGGAGCGAATATAAGGAGGCATTGCTGTAAGCCTGGCGGAAGTGAGCCCAGAGATGATACAATTGATCTGCCTGATGGGACTATAATCGATATAATTTATTGTGTTAATCCAGAGCCAGGTGCTGACTGCACCCAACCCTTCCCACGTTGGCAATGGATTGAACCTGGAGGGGGAATACCTTGTTCTCCAGACTATCGTGGTCAGATGCAAGGCTGGGACTTAAGCCGAATTGGAGATGACACAAGATATTCTCCAACATATGATGCTGCATGGCAGGCGCAATGCATTGACCCTGCAAGCCCTGGGGCATTACAGAATCTTTTGAACAAATTACAAACAGATGGTAAAATAACCAAGTGCGACCCCAGCCATATATCATTAGACAACGAAGGCAATATCCGGATGTGCGCAGATGAAGCTGATTCTTATGTGGGCATACGTGGCAGTGGTTTAGGCTCCTACTGGCTACGAGCGTTTTATAGTAGCACCTGCAATAACAATGGGATATGCGATACCGGTGAAACTGCAGAATCGTGCCCTTCGGACTGCGGCACCAGTTGCAATCACAATGGAATATGTGATACTGGTGAGACTGTTACCTCTTGCCCTTCAGATTGCAATCTCTTGCCACATATCGACTCGGTCACAAATCCAGTAAGAGTCGGTGAAATATTCACAATCAATGGGCAGAGGCTTACACCAACTGTGCAATATTTTGATTCTGCCAGGGTTAGGAATACATATGTGGGAACTCCGAACAGTGCGGCGACGCGAGTAACTACTACTGTACCAAGCGACTTTAGGCCTGGGCAATACACTGTGAGAATTTATGCAGCCGCCGACAGGGTTTCAAACGAAGTTCCGGTGACTGTCACAGGCGGAACTCAGAAATGCTCTCCAGACGGAGCCGCCTGTGGGTTTTGCCCACAAGATTCACAGTGTTTAATTAACCCTCTTGCCGCTACGGGCAGCCAATGCATTAACTCCGGCCAGTTTTCCAATGATAATTACTGCGACAACGGGCAATGGACGACAAGGACAAAGCTGCTCGCATTAAAATTATTGAAACTAAAAAGCGCTGATTATGTTTTATTCTGCGATAAAAGGGAAAACTCACTAAACGCTTTGCGGTACCTTACCAGCTCAAACCAGGATGCATCAACTGCGTTAAGCAATTTTGATCCAAATAATTTTTGCGTGCTGAAAAACGGCAATGCAGTAATGGGTGCTGTGTCATTAAACAGGAACCTAAGCACAAGTTCAGGAAGCATCAACGTTTTTGGAGCCTCTAATTGTGATAGCGCAATTGCATTTAATGATAATCAATACCACCCCTGCAGCTCAAATAATGTGTGGTACAACAAAGGGCTTAACAGCATTATTTTCAGCAGCACTGCACTTTCAATAAGTTCTGATCAGGAACAGACCAGCTTCATAGTCAGTATTATCCAGTCAATAATTAATTCTATCAAGAGGCTGGTGGTAAGTCCGCCCTATGACGAGTCCTACTTGAATGGGATTAAAAAATTCCAGCGGCTGTACATGAGCATGAAAGGCAGTAAATCAATAATGGGCTCAATGGACTTCAGCGGGCAGCAGTATCTTAACGCAGTTATAAAATACCAGGGATTTGATGACCATATATGCAATTTCGTGGACAGCTACAGTGGCACAAATGCAGATGCTTCATCAGGAATAGCCTGCAGGCAGGAGGGAACTAATTTCTACGTGCTTGTGCAGGGGAGCCAATACACGAAATTAAATCCTGACAATGTATGGAATGATCTGACTTCCAAACTAAGAATAAAATGAAAATAAAATCACTAAAATCCCAGATCACAATGATGATTATAGTTGGATTAGTCTTGTTCATATTAGTCGGAATCATATTTTATATTTCGAAATCCACAATTAAGAAAACAGCACAGCAGGGAGTTAAAACGGTACAAGGCGCTGCCCTCGACACACAGCCAATCAAGGAATTTGTATCAAAATGCCAGGACAAGCTCGCAAAAGAGGCAGTCATGCTTATGGGAAAACAGGGAGGGCACATATACAAAAGCCAGGGGGGAGGCCTGATTGACTACCCGGACAGCGACCAGGGTGTATTTTTTGTCATGCACGATGGCAACAAAGTTGCTTACAATATAAAACAGCCTCCGATTTATTCCGTGCCGCCATTTTCTTCTGTGGCGCCGGATTACCCATGGAAGTTTTTTCCTTACAAAGATGCAATCCTGAATGACAAAACGTTTGACGGAATATTTGGGCTGAGCAACATGCCTCCGCTAAATGCCTCTCAAGGCCCTAACTCATTTCAGTCACAAATAGAGGATTATATTGATAATAAAATGGAAAGCTGCGCGGATTTAAGCTCATTCACAAACGAAGGCTACGAAATAAGCGCAAACAAAAGCAAAACGGCTGTTACTATTGCAAGTTCTGATGTGAGAATAAAAACTTCAATGCCTATCAAAGTAATAAACAAAGCAACAAGCGAGCAAACTTACATCGACGCATTTTCAACGACGGTCAATGTAAGGCTTAGTGACATGTATTATTTTGTAAAAGATATTATAAGCAAGGATGTGGGAAATATTAAATTTAATTTTAAGGATGTTGGCAATAATCAAAATTCTTTCAGAATAAGTGTTTTAGAAAATATTTTTTCGAAAGATGACATAGTCGTAGTTACCGATGACAGATCGCAGATATCGGGAAAGCAGTTTGAATACAGATTTGCCAGAAAAAACAGGGCGCCAGCGCTTTATTACATAAGCCCGGATTATTTGCGTCTCTCAGAAGATGTTGAAATAACTCAAGACATTCTTTTAAGCGGCTCGGATTTGAAAGCGGAGGACCCTGACGAAGACTCACTTACTCCATCATCCATATCCCCTTCCCTTCCAATGACTCCAGACCATCCCCAAAGGATACTTTTTAGAGTGGAAGTCACCGACGGGCAGCTTTCAGATTATCAATTAATAACGGTTGACATCGTATGAAAATCAAAAAAATATTTCCATCAATATTTTCAGTTTTGTTATTTTTAGCGCTATTAAATGTTGGATTTTCACAGACTGATCTGCTTGGATGCTGCACCAATCCCGGAGCGGGTGACAGGGTATGCTCTGACGGCAGATTAGTCGGGCTCGACCAGGAATGCTGCCCGAAACCGGAATCAACTTATCCCAGCTATTACAAGTCTGATCAAAACCCGCAAGGGCCAACAAATTATAATGAATGCTCTTCAAATTTTTTCTTTGTAGACAGAGATTGCGAAACCGTAGATGCATGCAAGCCTGGATGCTGCTGTTCCGCTACTGGCGGTGTATGGGCTCCTCAAAGCGGATGCACCGGATCTGGTACAACATTTTACATCGGAACGACAGACACGACAGACTGCAGCACAGTCTGTGCAACTCCCCAATGCAATGACAACATTGACAATGATAATAATGGGTGCAGAGACTTTAACGGCGGGGATACCGGATGCAGCAGCGCTGCAGACAACGCAGAATCCGGAGGCAGCTGCAGCAATGTAGCCGGGTCGTGCTTAAGCCCGACTTATGTTCCAAGACTTACAAGCTTTGAAGTTAGGCCCGTTAAGGGAGAAAAGAGATTCACAATGTCATGGTCTGATGAGTGTGGTGCAGGAGCCTCATTTTATGAAATCTCTAAGTGCACTGGTTCTGGATGCACAAATTTTGCATTGATCGGGACATCAACTGCGCCCGCATTTGATGATTCATCATCGGACCTAGCGTTTGGAGTTATTTATAATTATCAGGTTAAATCACACTATACTCTTCAGGCAGCAACCCCCACAATAAACAAGACGGCATCGCTTGGAAATGCAGAATGCCTGGGCAAATTTTCAACGAACAGCTTTTGCGCAAATAATTCAGCTTATTCCTGTGACAGCTTTAACAGGCTTGTACTCGGTGTGAGATGCAATTCTCCGAGAATATGCTCCATTAATAACAATGCCCCTGCATGCATTGAAAGAAGCAACTGTAGTGTTAGTGGAAATCCATTTGGATTATTCCATATGCAATCCGAATGCGAAGTTGGAAAATATTGCTTTTATGACAAGTCCTTTTCAACTGTGAATTCCTGCTTTGGATGCGATCCTTCAATGTCGTGCTATGACTATAAGTCGCAGCAGGCATGCACACGTGACAATTGTGTGGTTGGAAGCTGCACATGGAAAAATCTTGGAAATGATTTTGATGCTGGAGTTTGTGTAAGCTCAAGAGAATACAACTGCAGGTGGTGCGCTGAGAAAGGCACGCCCCCAATAGAGACCAATAGGGTTTTTAACAATATTTTTGATGCCTGCACTCTGGAAAAATCCAGAGCGCTTTCCCAGGGAGATTTTAAATGCTACTTTAACAATGGGGTGGCAAACTCATGTCAAGATATGACTTGCAGGAACTATAATCCCTCACAATGCGCAAGCCAAAATATACAGCACGATGAAAATAACAATCTTATAAATCCTTCAGGCGATGAATGCGGCATAAAAGTGTGCCAGAATGTCGGAAACCAGTGTGTGAAGAACGCGGATGGTGATAATACACCTGACTGCACAGATGATTTGTGTGAAAAAGATTACTTTGCCCCAAACACCACTTTAATTCCCATAGCCAGGCAGGGAGTGATTGACAGTTTTAATATTAACATTTATGATAAGCTAAGCGCAAATACCACTGCCAGCTTGAGAACTTCCGGCAATTATACCACTTATCTATGTGTAGGGCCGTGCGGGCTGCCGGGCCACCCTTACAACAATTTTACAACAAGCAGAAGACTTATTTTGAGCGGCCTTAGTATTTTTGACGGTTCTAGCGGAAATAAGATTTTATCATTGCAGGAAGGAAACAATGTTGTGAGGTATTATTCGCAGGACCCTGCAAAAAATCTGGAACAGGTCAAGCATATAACAATTTGGGCGCATAGAGACGCTCTGAATCCCCACGTTATCGGAATAAACGTGACCGGCGCATCAAAGTTTAATGATAAATTTTTTACTGCAAACCCCAGGCCAACTATTACTGTCTTATTTTTGGACCCTGCAATCATAACATTTGCAAGAGCTGTAAACAGGAATACCGGTTTTGCGGTTCAGATGCAGCCAAGCACCGAGCTTGGCAAAGTGTTAAACCTTAACTTCAATCAAAACCTTCCTGAGGGGGAATACACTTTTGAGCTGAATGCAAAGAACCAGAACAATCTTTTTATGAATTCTTTGTACACAGCAACAATAGTTGTTGACATAACTTCCCCGACGCTTAATATAACTCCGGTGACCGGAGCGATAATAAACTTGACCCCCTTGAACTTGGCGCTTGCTTTCAGCGAAGAGGTAACTCTAAGCACGGCAAAACTAAATTTGATGGATATTAACGGCTCTTTTTCCACCACCAACAAAAAGAATTATGCGTCTTCCTTAAACCTTAGCGACGGAAACAAAGTCTTTGAAATTTCCGCAAAAGATTATGCGGGAAATCAGGTAAGCGGAACATCTACATTCATAGTTGATGCCTACTCAACACAAATTAGCCTGTTGCAGCCGCAGTTTGGAGTATCTCTAACCTATAATTTTGACATAGTAGTGCAGACCGACAACAATGCTCAATGCAAGTACGAGCTCGACAACAATCTTAACTTTGATTTTATGAATGCATTTTCATCTACGGGTGGGATCATACACACTATTCAAAACTTTAACAGAATAGCCGGAGGCGATGCAAGTGTGCATAAATTATATGTTAAGTGCCAGGCTTCAAGAGGATTGTTTTCAAGCGCATTCGACCTTAGCGTTGATACCTCGCTCCCCCAAATCACGAACTCATTTGCATATCCAAACCCAGTCATAGAAAGGCCAATTAGGACAACTCTTACAGTCCAGGCAGACAAGCCTGTTGTGTGCAAATACAGCGCAAATACGAACGGTTTCAACGGCATGGAAAATAAATTCAGCGGATTTGACAACAACACTTTCCTGCCCGTGAATAGGCAGCAAATAACTTTGGCTGATGAGGGAACATATGTTTATTATGTGGCCTGTAGGAGCAGGGCCGGGGCTGTTTCGGGCACTTCTCAAATAAATTTCAGTGTAAACCTCGCCAGCCCGCTGAATGTCATTTCACATACGCCTTTATACTCCAATTCTAGCATCATAGTTCTGGCTGTGGAAACAAATAAACTGGCACAGTGCAAGTATTCAGAAACAGACCCGACGGTTCAAGCTGGTTTTATGTTTGGGGCGCCTTCTTACGGCCACACAGTGCAACTCACGCTTCCAATCGGAAGACACGACTTTTATGTGATATGTAAGGACCAATATCTCCAGCAATGGTCAAGCCCGCTTAAGGTGAGCTTTGCTGTGGACCCAACTCCACCCATCATGCTTGACGTGAACGACAACAGCACGCTTAGCTTTGCGGTCGACAGAACTTGCATTAAGGACCGGCTGAGGGTCAAGTTATTAGCTGACGACCCCGAATCTTCTATCAAGAACTATTCATATTCAATTTTGCAGAACAGTCAGCCAATAATTCCATTTAGTGACACATTGAGAAGCAACGAGTGGATATGGGTTCAAGGCTTAACTCTTCAGGATAACTTAAGATATTCTTTCACAGCCAAGGCGAGAAATTACGCCGGCTCGGAAAGCGGATTATTGACAAGCGATGGGATAACAGTTGACCAATCAGCCTGCCTGCCTGCCGCGAGATGCGGGGACGATTTAATAAACCAGCCGGGGGAAGAATGCGACGGGAATAAGTTTGGCTCGATAAGCAGCTGCCTTAATTATACTAACTTCATTGGAGGCGTGCTGAAATGCGTGCCTCCAAATTCTGCAGGCCCATGCAAGCTTGACAATTCCGGCTGCACTAAGCTTCCGGACTGCGGAAACGGGAGGCTTGATCCGGGAGAAGGATGCGACGGCACGCTATTCGGCGGGATAAGCAGCTGCACTAACTTCAGCACTTTTAATGGAGGCAATTTACGGTGTACTACAACCTGCCAGCTTGACACTTCATCATGCACAGAAAAGCCAAAATGCGGCAATTCAGTAATTGACTTAAGTGAAAATTGTGATGGAAACAACTTAGGACCATTAAGCGGAAGATGCACTGACTATAGTCCTTCGACATTTACTGGAGGAAATATAGTGTGCAATTCCTGCAAACTGGACACGTCATCGTGCCAGGGTGTTCAGGGAGCGTGCGGCAATGGAATTGTAAATCTAGGAGAAGCTTGCGATGGAGCTAATTTTGGGCAAATAGGCAGCTGCACTGATTACAGTACATTTAGCGGAGGCACTTTGAGGTGCTCGGCTGATTGCAAATCTCTTGATACTTCCAGCTGCACAGAAAAGCCAAAATGCGGCAATTCAGTAATTGACTTAGGCGAGAGCTGCGACACAAATAATCTTGGGCCCTTAAGCAGTAATTGTGTCGGCTATTCCACAGATTTCGGCAGCGGAAATTTACAATGCGTTGGCTGCAGGCTCGATACAAGTTCCTGTGGAAGGGCGCCTTCATGCGGAAACAACAGGCTGGATACAGGAGAGGCGTGTGATGGAAATAAATTTAAGGCGTCTGACTTAAGCTGTGGAAGCTATAGTGATAAGTTTGGGAGCGGCTCCTTGGCGTGCAGCAGCTCGTGCACTTTAAGCACAAGTAACTGCGTTTCAAATGCAACAGTAACAACCTCGCCTTTAACATGCAAGGATTATGGAAACTGCACCATAAATGACCCATGCGCTAATAATGCGGACTGCACCAATAGGTTCTGCAGTCCAAACTCTAACAAATGCCAGCAGCCTTCTTGCAGCGACGGAATTAAGAATCAGGAAGAATCTGACGTTGACTGTGGAGGCAGCTGCACGAAATGCGGAATTTCTAAATCATGCAAATCAGGCAGCGACTGCCAGGCAGGAGCATGCAATTTTGGGATTTGCGGCGGCCAGGAAACGTGCCAGGATGGAAAATTAGGCCCAGGTGAAACTGACACCGACTGCGGCGGCCAGTGCCCAAACAAATGCGCTGAAGGAAGAAGCTGCGAAGCTGATATAGATTGCCAGACAGATTTAAGCTGCAGATATTCACAGTGCAAAAAATTAACAGGAGGAGAGCCACAAAATCCAGCAGAGACAGACACTGATGGAGATGGGATGCCTGACAACTGGGAAGTTCAGAATGGGCTGAACCCGAATGACCCAAGCGATGCAAGCGCTGATGATGATCAAGACGGGCTTACGAATGCTAAAGAATTCAAATTGAAAGACACTTATGGCAACAGCTCTGACCCGCATAAGGCAGATACAGATGGCGATGGGTACAGCGACGGGGATGAAGTGAAAGCCGGGACAAGCCCGCTTGATGCGGAAGAGTTTCCCAAGTCAAGCAAAACCAAAATTATATTATTTATCCTCGGTGCAGTAATCCTGGTAGCAGGCTTTGGCTATTTGGCGTACACCGCGGTCCAAAAAAGAAAAGAGAGTGAATTTGAAGTTCCTGGGCAAAGGGAAGTTTCAAGATTTTCCCAGTTACCGAGGCCTGCGCAGCCGGTTTTCAGGCCAAGGCAAAATTATGGTGCAGACCAAATACGGATACGTGAAGCCCTGAAAGCAAAGCAGAGGCAGGCTGACCAAGAAAGAAAAAATTTGTTCACCCCTTTTGGAAATGAGAAGAAAGAAATACAAAAGCCGCAGCAGGATGCAGGAGAAACTCAAAAATTAGGCAATAAAATTCAGAATGACCAGAAACCAAAATACCAATCGGCCCAGGCTAAAGCAAAAAAAGCGCCAGCTACTCAATCCAGAAAATCAAAAGAAGATGTGTTTGCCAAGCTTCAGGAAATATCAAATGAGTCAAAAACCAAAAGAACAGGAAAGAGCAAAAATGCAAGTGCAAAATGAGACAATCACAGCTTTATGGCCAGGTATTTATTTACATTCTGACAATCCTTTTGATATCATTTATTCTAATCTACGGCTACAACGCAATATCCGGCTTTAAAGGCAGGACTGAGCAGATAGTTTCATTGAAACTGCAGGAAGAGCTTAAAAATTCCGTGCAGAGCATAACTCCGGATTTTGGAAGCGCTGTTAAAAAAGAAATTGACATTGGAAGCGCTTCAGAAATATGTTTTGTGGAAAACTTCCAGTACTGCTGTAACAGAGCCAGCCCGGTTGGAAAAGATTCCAGTGGTTCTATAATCGTTGATCCAATAATAAAGGACAGCATCAAATCCAACGATGGCAACCTAGACCACAGCAGTGATAAAAATGTATTCTTAATTGGAAAATCAGCTTCTAGCCCTTTCAACATTGGATATATAAAATTGGATGAATCGACTGACCCTGGCATTCATATTAATGTCCTTTGCATGAAACCCCTGAACGGAAAGGTGACTTTAAAATTGGAAGGAAAGGGAGACCACGCTTTGGTAAGCGCATGGGCTTAAAATGAAACATAAAAAGGCTTTTGAGATACAGTTCAACTGGATTTTTGTCCTGGTAGCAGGAGCCGCAATCTTGACTATATTCGCTTTGGTAATATTCAAGCAAAAAAGCCTGTCAGAATCGTCTACAAGCAGCATTGCACTGAGAAGCATGGAATCTGTTGTCGCAGGCGCAAGCGCCACCACTGACACTTCAAGCCCCATCACAGTGCCTGATTTGGGCATAGAAGTTGACTGCGGCAAAATTTCCGTAGTGAAAACGTCAAAGCAATATCCCAGAATGGTATTATTTTCGCCATCACTTATGAAAGGAAATAAATTAATATGGCAGGCTATGTCTTTCAGCGCGCCTTACAAATCTTCAAACCTTCTCTTCATGACTAGTCAGCAGGTAAAATATATTTTGATAGGAAATTCAGATTTAATAAAATCTATAAATAAATCATTGCCGCCGGAAATCAATAAAGAGAATTTTTCTTCTTATGACCCTGCGAAAATAAAAAATTCCAACAATTACAAAGTCCGTTTTGTGTTTGACAATGCAGATATTTCTCCACTGGGCCTTCCGCCTTCACTGTTAAAAATGCCTGACGGCGATGTTACGGCACTGAAAATAACTGGAAATTTAGACAAAGGCTCGGTTGATTTTTATGAGGACAGAGCTGGCTCTTTTGTGAGCAAAGGCACATCACACTATATCGGGAAAGCGGCACTGATAGGCGCAATTTACGCTGACACTGCCGAGCATTACGAGTGCAATATCAGGAATGTTTTTGCGAGGCACGGAATAGTCAGCGATGTTCATGCTGGCAGGACTACTGCGTTATACAATGACCCTTCTATGAGCCCGGAATGCAGGCGGGCTTATTCAGATTCACTTTCTTTTATATCCAGCATAGAGTCCGTGTCGAAAAATATTGCAGGCGCCTCAACGCTATCGCAATCGGATATAGACGTGATTATAGGCGCTTCTGAATCCCTGTCCAATCAAAACAAGGAGGCGCAGAAATTTTCCTGCCCTATGATATATTAAAATGGATGATAAAAAAGCGCAGATACAAATTTTTGAGACAATCGCCGTACTTGCGGTTTTTTTCATACTTCTCGGGATAGGACTCATTTTTTATACAAAAGTCATCAAGAGCAATATCGAATCTGACGCGGCTGAAATATCACAGGGCAAATCGGTTTCAATAGCACAGCGCGCCATGTTTCTTCCTGAAATCCAGTGCAGCGAAGATGGCGTCCCTAAAGAGAACTGCATTGACATTTTGAAGCTGGATTCTGCAGTTTCTGTAATTAATAAACCGGAGAATTTCCTTTATTATTATGACCTGTTCGAGTTCAGCGACATAAGAATAGCAGAAATTTATCCATCTCCAAGTGTTCCAATTATCCTGTATTCAAAGCCAACGACAGATTACAAAAATAACTTTTCAACAAGTGTTCCTGTAACTTTGTACGATCCTAAAACAAGAATAAACAAATTCGGATTAATTAAAATCATAACACAGACAAAATGAAGAAAGCCCAGACAGAGATATTGGGACTTGCAATCGTGGTTGTTCTTGTGATAATTGCAACTATTCTTGTCGTAAAATTCGGTTTCAGCAAATCAACAAATTCGAGAAATGATTTTACAAGCTCACAGGAGGCATCAAATCTACTTAACACTTTTTTGAGGACATCCGCTCCGGACTGTTCCAAGCTTACCATGACGGAATTATTGCAGGACTGCGCGCAGGGCACAGGATTAGTGTGCAGCAATGGCGAGGACTCGTGCGGTTATGCCAATTCGGCTGCAACAGCAATTCTTTCAGGAACTCTTGGTGCCGAAAAGAAAAAATATGAATTTCTCGCGTGCAGCAATTTTAATATAAAAGAAATACGATGTTATGACTCATCACCTTTAGTTAGTATCGGCCAGCCATGCCCCGGGCAGAAGAAGCTAAAAATTTTTCCCATACCTATAAATCCCGGGACAATTTACGTTAAACTGGAGATTTGCACTTGATTGGAGTAAAATCAAAGATGATAACATGTGAATTATCAGGATAACTGTTTAAAATTGAAATTATAAAAAGATTTAATCAATAAAAACCTTTAATTTTGGCCTAAAACATCGCAACTATAGTAATATTTAAATAAAGAAAATCCCTAAGATTTTCTAATTTAAATATCCCGAAACACTCGGTGTTTCGATATATTTAAATATAACTTGTTTTATATTTCCACCTTAAAGAGGAATAACATGAGAAAAAAAGCACAGGGCATTTCTATCAATGTCATAATCATAGCTGCCATTGGGCTGGCTGTTTTGGTCGTTCTGTTCGCCATATTTACTGGAAGGCTTAACATATTCAGCATAGGCATTTCGAAGACCGCATCCTGCGAGAATGCATGTAAGAGCCTTGGATCTACTAAGACTATTCAGTCTGAGCAGTCGTGCAAAGCAGACAGCACTGGAACTTTGACTTATGTGCCGGGCAAGTATGATGATGCTCCGGATTCCTCATGCTGCTGCCAGAAATCCCTAACTTAGTGTTCTAAACCAAATATTTATATATTAAGTTCTTAAGAAATTTCTGCATGAAAGATAAAAGCCCGAAACACCTCTTTCGGGGTAAGGGGGGGGAGGGAGACACGGCTATAGGGCCGGAGCAATTGCTTCATATCGCTTATATCATAGGACTTTTCCTGATATTACTATTGGTAGTCATCTCAATTAAATCAATCTTAAAATGATTAATAAGAAAGGAATTGGGTTTTATACTCTCGCAGTATTGCTGATATTGTTAGCCATACTCTTAATACTTTTGCCTTTCACAAGCACTTTAGTTGCCATGCTTAAAAAAGGAGGAGATGTAGAGGCGTGCAGGCTGAGCGTTTTAGCACAGGCGCAGACAAAACTAGGTGGCAGCAGCCCGGTATCATTGAAATGTGACAGAAGACAGGTAAAATTTTATAATAATAAAATAGAAATAAACGGCAAAAAAGACCCCAAATATGATTTTAAGCAGCTGGATAGCAGTGTCGTGAACAAAGCTGTTGCTGAAGAATTGAGGCTGTGCTGGTATATGATGGGGGAAGGGGAATTGAATGTTTTTCAACAGCAACTGTCGGAGGCAACTATAGTCGCGTTTACAGGAGAAAATGTATGCAATATCTGCTCTGAAATAAGCTTTGATAAATCCGTTGACAGAACAAAGCAGTTCACCGGGCTTGTTGATTACCTGAAAGGCAATAAAATTCCCAATCAGGATATTTATTATTTTGATTATTTAATAAAATCACAAAGAAATAAATATTTACTGTGGGGGATTGTGCCTTGGACGCAATACACTCCATGGAGCTGGGGCACAACTGATAAAATATCGGATAATTTAGAAGAAGATTTAAAAAAATACCAGGAGGCTGGAACTTATACTGAATTCAACCCGGATGAGCGCTATATTATATATTTTTTAGCCTGGAAACCATCATGGCTTAAAGAGAAACTTCATTCGAGCACTTCTGCTTACTACATTGGCTTGGCCAGTCCTGGGAAAGTTGTAAGCGGATGCAGAATGCTTGTTAATTAAAATGAAATCAAAAAAGGCTATGGGATGGCCCTTCATAGCAATAATATTAGTTGTGATTACCCTACTGATTGTTTTATTGTTATTTCAGCAAAGAGCAGCAGAACTGTACCAAAACCTATTCAACAAAAATACCTGCAAGTCAAGCGTCAAATCACAAGACATAACCACTATCAAGAATCTTGCCATAGGCGCTGACATAAAATGCCCGCTGCAGAGGATAGAGATAAAAGAAAAATCTCCAGAAAAAATCAAGGAGGGGCTGGCGAAAATTTACTACAATGTCTGCGACGAATTTGGGCAGGGGCAGCTTAATTTGTTTGGGCAGAGGGAAACTACTTTTTGTGTTATCCGGGACAGAGTTACCTTCAAGTACAAGGATATTAAAATAGACGATTTTGCAAAATATCTTGCAGAAACACAGATACCTGGGAAAGGGTTGACTTATTCTGAGTTCTGTTCAGGATTTGAGACAGAGAGGGGTAAAAATATTTATCAGGATACATTGCCTCAATTTTATAATGTTCCTATTGACACAAGTAAAGATTATTCTGTGATTTTTGTATACGCAAAAGGCGAAGAGCAGTTGAGGGAATTAGGGAGTTTTCTTGTTGGAACAAGCGAGGGGCATGCAACCATGTACATAGGTGCTGGTCTTGTAGTTGGAGGGGGAATCTTGATATACACTGGGGCAGGTTCCATAATTGGCGTGCCTTTGGTAATCGCCGGAAAAATTATTGCAGCGGGAGGTACAGTAGCTTTAGTAGGTGGCGGCATTTTAAATTATTTCACAAATCCAGACTTAAAGAAAGAATGGGCGTCTTTCTTTTTAATAAGGGAGTTTGATGAGCAGGAACTCAAAAAATTGCCATGCGAATATTTGCCTGCAGAACAGTAATTATAAATCATAACAAGATATTTAAAGGTTATAAAAAACAATAAAAATGAAAATGAACAAGAAGGGAGTCGAGATTGGGTTTGCAACAGAGAACCTTGGAACTATGATATTTGTCCTAGCTATTGTCTTAGTTATTTTGTTTATCCTGATAGTGTGGTTTAGCCCAAGCTTATCCGGTTTCCTCAAGAAGTTTAGCTTTTGGTGATTAAATGAACAAGAAAGGGCAGTACTCGACTATAGGCACGCTGTTATTTATGGCACTTGTCTTGGTGGTCATTCTATGGGTTGGTCCGGTAATATACAAGAATGCAAAATCTTTTTTTTCTTTGTTTGGCATAGGGGGTGAAGATAATTCTAAGCCAACAGAAGAAAGCGCTGCAGGAATAGCGTTTGATGGCTTTACGGGCATTTATGAAAACTGCAAATCTTATTCTTCCAGTGACTGCTTATGCGAACAGTATAGTACAAATGACCTGCCTGACGGCTATTCAATAAAACTCGAAAGGCTTTCTGGTTCCAAAACTAGAATAGAGCTGTTCGGCTCCAAGCCAACTCCCGAGCAGGTTAAAGTTATAGAAAATGACAATATATGCCTTTATAATTATGATAAATCAACAAGAATATTTTCAGAAACCGATGTGCAATCTGTTACTCTTGATAAAAATAATTTATATGATTACAAGATAGACGATAAAGTTCAGCTGTTTAAATCAGGCAACAACAAAATGTGTTTTGTAAGCGGCACTTATCCAAACAAACAGTTTGATGAAATAACTAAATCAAAAACAAAGTGCAGCCTTAAATCCGGAAATACAGCCCTGCAAAAAACAGGAATGCTGGACTTAAGTGATTACACCGGAGATTATTCTTATGAGTCTTTTGTACAAAGCCAGACTGACAAAGCGTCAGCAATACTGTCAACATTGAGAAATATCCTGATTGATAATGTGGGCCCAACAACAACAATAACACTCCCAACGGGCACAACACAGGGAAGGCTTGAAAGAAGGGAAAACATGTTTAATGATGCGTACAAGAATTTTGACACAAACAAAGACGGAAACATTGCCGACAATGTTTATTTTGTTTCAGTCAGGGGCATGCAGCTTCAGCAGAAAAATTCCGATATAAAGAAAGATTATTTTAAAGTCCATTATCTCAAAGGCTCGTATGAATCAAAAGCTCTGGCCGATAAAATCATAGCTCAGCTCCGGCAGTTAAACGGGAAGCTGGTATACGGCAACAGGGAAGTTGGAGCGGCAGAAGCCGATGAAAAATACAGGTTTGATATAGATGTAATAGAAGAAGAAAATTCAGACACCAACATAGGCCCAGTATTTTTGACATGTACAGAAAGCTACAGCGATTTTCCTGCATGCAAGGAGAGCTATTACCTTCCTGCAGTTTTTATAGACGCAGTGGAAGTTGACGGAGACGGGCATTACATGTTTGAAGGCCATACTGACATGGTTGCAAACAGAATTTATGAAGGGGTCAAAGGCTACCTGCAAAAGTAAAAATTAATAAAGCAATTAAACTATTTTCATAAAATGAAATCAAAAAAATCCGTTGAACTTACCCTTTCGACAATGGTTATTGCAGCATTGGTATTGGGTGTTGTAGTAGTGTCGGTTTATTTTTTAATCAACAGCACTTCAAGATTCAGTACTGCTGTCAACAGCTGCTGGCAGAATGGGGGGCAGTGCGTCAGCTCGGCTGACTGCTCAAATACAAGATTAAACTATGACTGCCCGAAGAACAGCAATAAAATATGCTGCGCTAATTCGGTGGGGTTTTCATAAAAAATGGCAGAGATGAATACATGGGGGGTTGTTGGCACGATTGTGGTAGTCCTTTTAGTTATAGGCGTTGTGACTTATGGATTCACCAGAGGCGCTTCAAATACTTTCCAATTTGTCGGCCAGGAGCAGCTAAAGCAAAAGAATAAGCTGTGCGAGGTCAGCGGTAGGCAAATACTGGACAACGGAGAATTAAAGGAGCTGATAGAGGGAGCCAAAGGCGACGGTTTCCCTGATGACTGTGACATCTGCTTGGGCGGGGACAATAATGTTGTATCTAACTCTTATGGAATACCTGATGCGTGCTACATAAATCCTGCCACTAATAAGAATATAAAAAGTTATAGGGACATGTGCAAAGCCAAGACGGGCTGCTATATATCTGACACGGACCAGTGTTGTATAGGAGATGCAAAAAGCAAATGCGGGTCGGCATGCAAATAAAAAAAAACAAGACTTTTTCTTTGAGTAAAAGCAGGAAAGGAGTAATATCAACGCCATGGGAGGAGCTTACCGGCGCGCTGCTGGCGCTGATTGTGATAGCCGGAATTGCTTATGTAGCGCTGAATTTGAGCGGAATATTCCTGTCAAAAAAAGACTACGACTCAACTATGAAAAGCTTTGACATATTGGGGCAAAAAGTGGATGATTTGATAAAAGACAAGAATTATGCAAGCACGGATTTTTTATATTTTATTGACGAGAGTTACATTCTTGTCGGTTTCAATTATAAAGACACGTCGGTGCAAATTAAGACCTGCGACGGCACTTTCTTCAAAGGTGAATCTTTGAGCGAGTCGAGGAAAGCTTTGGGAAGCCTGTGCGAGGGAGCCTGCCTATGCATCTACAAAAAAACTCCGGGCAATAATTTTGACAAGGACTTGCAAATTCCTTTAAATTGCAACACTTTTGATAAGAATGTTGTTTTTCTGGCCCCTGCTGAGCAAAAAGATGCCTTTTGCAGCATTGAATCGGGATGGCATCCTCAGGCTTACTCTGATTATTACCCATCGGGCAATTACCTCTTTTTGATAATGTACGGCTCTAATACCCAAGACATCTATCTTGATAAATACGAGTCTCATGATGACAAGACAAAGGATGGCACTACTTTTATTTTCCTTGGGAAATACACCAATGACAAAAGTGACCCAATCTACAAGCGAAAAACTTTCATGGAAAAAAACTATGCCAAGGTTTCTTAAGCAGACAACCAAAAATAATTTAAATAGACTTGTTCTGTGTTAAATTATGAAAAAAAGAGCCGTTTGCTGCAGATTATTCTCGTTCAGAAAGTCCCAGGCCAATGAAGTTTATCATGTGCTGATACAGGCGGCAATCGCTTTGGCTGTGTATCTGACTATGCAAGCCTATATAGACTCTGTTTCTAAAGATACTTTGTTTGAGAAAGTGTATTTATCCAAGGACAGCGGGCTGCTGATGGACACCGTTTATGGCAGTCCAGGGGAGCTAACTTATGAATATAAAAATGATTTGGTCGGGCTGAACAGATTCAAGTTCAGCTTTAAGAACCAGAGGGCAAGCATTGACGAAGCAGAAAGCAAAAGCAAGCTTACGGCAGAGCAACCTTATGGGGAAGATATGAATGCGCCGTATTCCGGAAATGATATTAGCAATTCAGATAAGATTGTTTTTTCTAAAACAAAAACGGGCCTGAGCACAGGCAAGGGATGAAATGAAAAATAAAAAATCAACAACAACTTTCGAAGTCATAATGTGGATACCAAGAATACTGTTTTTAGTTGTGCTTATGTTTGCCATAATGCTTCTGATAAGGAGTTTTGTAAATACTACAATAGACAGCTCTGAACTGCAGGCTAATGTTTTTGCAAACAGAGTTTTGTATTCTACGAATGCAATATCCTATGTTGATCCTGACACGCAGAGGGTGTACCCCGGGATTGTTGACCTTGATAAACTTAAATCCGCTATAAGTGACAAGTCGCTTGAAAAATCAATATCTTACGGCAAGAAGAACCTTGAGATAGGCGCCAAGTTTTCAGTTAATGACATGAAAGAAAACAAAATTGATTTTTTTTATAATGAGGACTTTTTCAGGGAGCAGGAAAAAATTGCAGGCTCAGGATTTACTGAAGGGCCCGGAGGGGCAAAACTGTACGTTAAGAATTACAACATAATTGTGCAGAAGGGAAGTGTTTTGACAAACGGCGTGCTTACAATGAGCATAGTCATACCTAACAGCTAAAATGAAACACAAAAAAGGAGTTGTTGCGACTGGGCTTACAACGGTCATGCTTTACTTTGGATTTGTACTATTGATAATCATATTCTATTTCATCTTTAAGCTTACTTTTGGCGAGACAGAAGTAAAGATTTCTGGCTACACAGCAAATGCGGATGCAAATTATCAATTGATAAGCATACTAAGGAGCAAGGTGAATGTTGACGGCATCGAAATGAATGTGGCAGAATTAATCTCCCTCTATAGCTATGATTCAACAAAAAAAGCTGTAATGGAAAAAGCGATTTTGGATATGCTTGATAAATCCTCTGCAAAGCCGGTCTGTACATTAATATGCATAGATAAAGAGCAGTTTAGGAGCAGCGGCTGCGGTGCCGGCACTTATTACTGCAGGCCTAATTCTGCAGTTATTCCGTCCCATGACGGGGAGCTTATTGGGCTTTCAATTGAAGAGAATAGTGTACCATTTAATCTGGTGAGGGTACCATGAGATTTAAATTAGGCAAGAAAGGATGGCTTTTTGAAGGAATAATGTTTTTCATAATACTAATAATCCTCACTACGGCTTTCTTCAGCCTGTACAAAAAATATGGGCAGTTTCCTGACGGCTATAAAATCGGCGACAGGCAGTTTTCTTTAATAACTGCATATCAAAAAGGCGAGGCAGCACTATTTTACATCGACCAGTCCGCCAAATATTCACTTGAGCAGTCAGTTTACTATTTGGCAAAGAGCGGCGGGGTTTCTGAAATTGAGGTGAGTGATGCGGAAACATTTGCAGGACATGAATGCGGAAAATTCAACGATGCTTATGTGTGGTATCAGGTAATGAAAAAAGATGGGAAGATTAATACCAAAGAATGCTTTAATGAAAATTCTGCTAAAGATAACCTCGGTTATTTTTTTAATAATAATCTAAATGAATATTTGTTGAGCTATCCGAGGGATATACCAACCGGCAATTATAAGTATGAATTTAAAGATAATCTGGAGATAATCGGCCTTGCTACGCTGCCGGTCAATATCAATATTTTCAAAAAAGAAGTGCCGGAAGATTTCTCAACTGCAATTCGCGATGTTAAGCCAAAACCTATCGATGTTAAACAATTGGAAAAAGATACTACAAAACCTTCGGAAGGATTCAGGGATTTTACAGGCACGGACTTGTGCGCAAAAGGCTCTCAATGTGTGCTCAAGGAAGAAGCTTTCCAGCAGCTTGTGAAAGCGCAGAATGCCGCCGTTAAAAAAGGGATTTCGCTTGAAGTTTATTCCGCATACAGGTCATCGGAAAAGCAGCAGGCGCTGTGGAACGGGGATACTCCGGAAAGATATGCGCAGAGGTATCCGGACCCTGCTGTAAGGGTAAAATATGTCTGCAATCCTGCCGGCGGAGAAGCCAAATGCCCTCACCTAAGCGGAGATGTTGTTGATGTAAGACTGAAAGGAAAGACAACCAAAACAATGAGCAGCGCTGACTGGAACAATTTATACAGTGCTATGACTTCAGCAGATTCAAACAAGCAGCCTTTGTGGGTTAAATATTCAAATGAGCCGTGGCATTTTGAGTGCTGCAACACGCCAAGATATGCGAGAGCAATACAACAGGGGGTAACATCAATAGTTTAAAATGGAAGCAAAAGATTTAGTGCTGTTATTGATGATTCCTATTTTGCTGGTTGGAATACTGACATTTGTTAATAATAATTCCATTACCGGAAACGTTGTCGCTGAGCAGGCTGATAATGAGAAACTGGGAACTTATTCCGTCATGCCTTCTTTCAGGGCGAAGATGGACTACAGCCTGAAGGATTATTCTGATTTGAAAATCAAGTTAAAAACTGCAATCGATAAATGCATCGATAGTAAACAACAGGATATTAAATATTGCATTAAGACCGAAACGAATAAAGATAGTTATAACTGGAATTGCAATGAAAAAGAATCTGATGTGCTTTATGATTTCACAGGCAAGCTGAAAGAATGCATCAATCTGAAGAATGAAAATGCAGTATGCAGGTTTTCGCTTGATAAGCACGGCAATCTTAACAAGGACAGCTCCAAAAATTTAAGAATAGTTTTGACAAATTGGTATTACCCAAGAATTAAGGCCGAGTTGTTTGAAAATGACGACATTCTTCTTGGTACTGATTTTATTGAGGCCGGAAAATTATTTTATACAGATTATGATAACAAGGACAAAGATTCTAAAAGTGCGGATTATATAACCCTCAAGCTCGAATTTAAAGATGGAGTGCCTTCCGTTCCGCAGGCTTATGCGGTAATCGGCTTTGATTTTGTGAAACTGAGCAGGGCATTTCTGATTTACAAATCCAAAAGCGGCATTAAATTCATAGACGAAAAATTTGAGCCAAGCTTCAGGGGCCCTGAGCCTGCAAATACGATAATCGATTTGCCGCGGATGCAGGGCCTGAAATTCTGCGCCAAAACTGGAAAGAGTGTAATTGCCTATGATGATGCTGACGGTCTCGTTAAATCAAGGGAGATTGTCTACAGGTTTGCAATCACTTTGCCGAATCCCGTTCCCGCTCCTGTAAATAGTTTTGAGGCTAAGGATAATTTAAAATCTGAGAACTCAGCTTTGTTAATCTGGAAAAAAGATCCGCAGTCTGACATTAAGTCCTATTCGTTTTATTATTCAACAAATGATTTTATTGACAGGAAAATGAATGACATCAAAAAAGACAGTGAAATCAAAAAAGTTTCAGTGGTAATTAACAGCCCGATTGAAATTGAAAGCGTGGATTTGAGCAGCTGCGAGTTCAATCCAATCAATGAGCCGTGCAAATACCAGAGTTATAATAATCCATTGTTAAAAAATAAATTGTATTACATCAAATCCGAAAATAAATTTGTTTATGTTCTTTTTGATGCTGATTTTAAGGACGGAACTGATTATAATGTTGCAATAACTGCCGTAAACGACAAAGGGGAAGAGATGGATAACGATAAATCGGCTGCTGACAATCCCTACATTTTTGAGATAAACAAGAACTATCTCTGGTTTTCTTCGGCTGATGATTTGGCACCTGCTAAAATAATAAATGTTAAGAAAGAAGCCGGAACGGATGGCAAAACTAAACTGTCCTGGGATTTTCCGGCAAAAAACATTGATGGAACAAATTTGAATGACATAAAAGGATTCAATATTTATTACAGGAAATATTTGGTCGGGCCTTTTGTCATAGCATCATCCAATGTTGATGCCTCTTTTGCTAAAAAAGAAATAAAAATTTCAGATGCCGGGTGCAGCAGCTCCAGCCTGCAATGCGAGTATGTGATGGAAGAATTGGAAAGCGGGCAGTATTTCATAACTGTTGCGGCATTTGACGATAAGAACAACGAGTTCAGGGATTTTGCGCAGCTGATATAACCTAAGTTTATCGGAACCAAAACTATTATAAACCATTTAGGCTCACCTTCTGCTTATGATAAAGATCCCTTATGAAGAAATTGTTCTAAAGATAAACGAAAGCACTAAAATGCCTGCTTCTGAAATTGAAGAAAGGGTAGAGAAAAAACTAAAGCAGCTGTCAGGGCTGGTAAGCAAAGAAGGCGCTGCGCATATTGTCGCAAACGAGCTTGGTGTCAAGATTTTCGAGCCTTTATCCGGAAAACTTCAGATTAAAAATATTCTGAACGGGATGAGAGACGTTGAAACGGTCGGAAAAGTCCTGCAGGTTTTTGACATGAAAGAATTTGTTTCCGCAAAGGGCGCTGGAAAAGTGGCTTCCCTTGAGATTGGGGACGAAACCGGCACTATAAGGGTCGTGATGTGGGGAACCCAGGCGGAGCATGCTGCCAATATCGGGCAGGGATTTATTGTCAAGGTCATCGGCGGCTATGTCCGCGAAAATCAGGGGCGGAAAGAGATTCATCTAAACGACAGAAGCCAATTGCTGATTAATCCGAAAGGAGAGAATGTGAACAGCGTTGCAATCGAATCCAAAATCGGGAGCAGAAAAGAAATCAAGGCGCTTGCGGAGAATGACAATGAAGTTGAATTGCTTGGAACTATCGTACAGGTTTTTGATTTAAGGTTTTATGAAGTCTGCCCGAAGTGCGGCAAAAGGGTAAAGCCGTCATCCGATTTATTTGCATGCGCGGAGCACGGAAATGTTATGCCTGCATATTCCTATGTTTTGAACACTGTTCTTGATGACGGGACAGAAACGATAAGATGTGTTTTTTTCCGTAATTTGGTTGAGAAATTATTGAAGTTAAATCAGGAGCAGGTTTTGCATTTTAAAAACGAGCCTGCCGAGTTCGAGGCTGCTAAAAACGGATTGCTTGGCACGATTGTTAAATTAAACGGACGGACAAATAATAATTCTTTGTTCAACCGCCTGGAGTTTGTAGTGCAGAACGTCGATACCAATCCAAATCCGGAAGAAGAGATTAAAAGGCTGCAGGGATAATTATTCATAATGATACAAAAGATTATTGCCTTCATTGAATTGTGGATTGGGCTTGGATTCTTCATAGTTTTGTTGGGATATGTTCCAGTTGTTGGAAGTGTTATTGGTGGAATACTTGGTAGCATCATATCCATAGTCGCGCAGATTCCGTTTTATGGAATTATTGTTGCACTGCTCGGGACAGTGCTGTTTTTTGACGGTGCAATAAAATTATTTCATCATTAATTCTTTGAAATATATTTTCAAGAAGCACTGGACATTTTCACACGAACTATTTAAAGCCTGGAATCAGAAAATAATTCTTACCTCGTTGAAATAAGAAGCGAAGCATCGCTAAATAATTTATATTTGCCTTTAAGCTTTAACAATTCAGGAGGCAACTCTTTAGAGCCAATAAAAGAATCAAAATGAGCTTTCAAAACCTTATCCATTCCGGAAGGAAGCTAAGGAAATATTGAATCAGGCCTTTTAACGCCCTTATTGAAATGAAGCCAGAAGCACCTAGGGCACTCTTTAAGCAGACTAAGCGACGAAGGCGAAAATTTGTAGGGCATTTTTAACAAATAATTCCATAAATGCTTAATAAACTTTCTTATCTTATATTCTCCAACATATATATCCAAGTACCACTGGACACTGGACATCTTCGGCTGAAGTATATAAAGGAACTCTATCTATGTACTGTTTGAAGTTGTCGCAAGGCAATTTTACCCAGTCTCTGGGGCGTGCGTGGTTAATGGCGTAAATCCGCCTAATACCGTTAAAACACGTCCATAATCAAAGGAGATCTGAAAAAAAACGCGAAAGCAAATGGGTGAATAAAATGAATGAAATAAAAAATATACCGGAAAAGAGATTTAGTACGGGCGCAGTTACTGCAACTGTCTGGCAAAACCAGGGAAAAGGCAGAAATGGGGAAGTAGTTCCCTACAGAACTGTTTCTTTGCAGAGAAATTACAAAGATAAAAACGGAGTATGGCAGCATGCCAGTTCTCTAAGGGTCAATGACCTGCCAAGGGCATCTCTAGTATTGCAAAAGGCATTTGAGTACTTAGTGATAAGGGAGCAGAATGCGAATGCATCCGTAGATTATGTTGACGAAGACATAATTGAAGAGGTTATTTAGCTCTGTGAGGGATTAAATTAATTTTATTTTTTTAATTTTAAAAACAAGAAAAATAACAATAAGTATAAAAAACCAAGGTGATTAACGATGGAACAGGAACTAATAGAATTAGAGGAAGTTAAGGAAACAAAAAGAAAAAGAAAAGAAATGAAATCAGAAAAATCAGAGGAGCCCGAAACCAAGAAGCAGTCAATCTATGATTTGCCGGGAGTAGGCGCAGCCACGGCTGAAAAGCTGATGGCAGTGGGTTACACTGATTTAATGAGCATTGCAGTAGCGTCCCCGGGAGAACTGATAGAAGCGACAGGCATGGGAGATGCAGTCGCAAAAAAACTCATAGCAATTGCAAGAAGCAATCTTGAGATGGGTTTTGAATCTGGAGAAGAATTGCTTAAAAGAAGGGAAAAGGTAATCAGAATCAAGACCTCAAGCAATGCATTAAACACTTTGCTTGGCGGAGGATTTGAGACTGGGGCAATAGTTGAATGCTTCGGTGAATTCGGCTCAGGCAAAACACAAATCGGCCATGCATTGGCTGTTATGGCGCAAACCGTTGAAAAAGACGCGGTTGCTGTCTACATTGACACGGAAAACACTTTCAGGCCGGACAGGATAGTTCAGCTGGCAAAAGGCGCCGGATTGGACACAGATCAGGCTTTGAAAAACATAAAAGTTGCAAGAGCCTACAACTCCGACCACCAGATGCTGCTGGCGGAAAAAGTTGAAGACTTAATCAAAAAGCAGGGACTAAATGTAAAATTGGTTGTTGTTGATTCACTGACGGCCCATTTCAGGGCAGAGTTTATTGGGAGAGGAACTCTGGCGGAAAGGCAGCAGAAATTGAACAGGCATTTGCACGTTCTTGCCAAATTGGCAGACATGTATAATTTCTGTGTATATGTTACCAATCAGGTAATGGCAAAGCCGGACATGTTCTTCGGCGACCCAACGCAGGCTATCGGAGGGCATATTGTAGCCCACGCATCAACTTTCCGAATATACCTAAGAAAAGGAAAGAAAGGAACGAGAGTCGCAAAATTGATAGATTCGCCAAACCAGCCTGAAGGGGAAGCCGGATTTTACGTTGATGAGTCAGGAATAAAAGACGTTGAATAAACGCCTTTAATTTTTTTATTTTTCTTATTTTTATTTTTGTCATTTGATTTATTGAATTTAAAGCGCCAACTTTCTCTTAAATACACTTAACCTGCATTAATAACAAACTTTTTAAAATAACATATAAAACATGATAAATTAAACTGCAGCAATGATGTATCATGAAAAAGAAAAAAATAGCGGCATTCTTTGACTTTGACGGCACAATCTATCATGGCCTGGTTGCTTTTGACCTCTTCATGTTTGCTTTCAGAAATAGAATCATGGACCTTTCCGAGATGATTCAGTTATCAAAACTTTCATACTATTACATGCTTGATAAATTAAACCTCGCAGAAAGGATATCTATAAACAAAAAATTATACAAAAAAATCAAGGGGCTCAGGTCAAAAGAATTATTTGAATCAGCCTCAGAGAAATTTTTTTCGCACAACAAAAATAAAAAATTTTATGCCGATATTCTGGACAGTATAAGGTGGCATGCAAAAAAAGGGCACCGGATAGTTGTTGTTACGTCCACTATTAAGGAAATAGCAAGCCCGGCAAGAAAATGGGTTAAAATTGATGAGCTGCTTGCCACGGAAGTGGAAACAAAAAACGGCATATATACCGGCGCTGTCAAAATGCTTCCTGTTGGGCAGAACCGCATAAATATTATAAAGGGCTACTGCAAAAAATGCAATATAGATTTGAGCGGGAGCTATGCATATTCAGACCATTTTTCCGACATACCTTTGCTGGAGAGCGTGGGCCACGCCGTTGTTACCGGCCCTGACAGGAGATTAAGGGCGCATGCAGTCAAAAAAGGATGGAAAATAATAGACCATAAGTAACCCGGCGGTTTCTTTACCAAAAGCTTTTTAATGGTATATTGAACAGTTCTGTGAATGATATACCCTTTTTGGGAGACAATAGTAAGGCCGGTTTATCTGCTTTGGACTAGGAATATCCGGGGGCTTGAAAATCTGCCGAGGGACAGGCCCTTTATTGTAGCGGCTAACCACTCAAGCTATTATGACACTCTTTTAGTCCCAATCATCCTAATACCTTTTTTAGGAAAGAAAGCCACAGCGCTTGTAAGCAGCAAGTACTGGAAAATACCTATTGCCAATTATGTCCTTACCCACGGAGAATGCATCCCCGTCTACATAGGCAATGATAAAGATGCAAAAAGTAAAAACAACGAATCTTTGGCAAAAGCGGCCAGGTACCTTAAAAAAGGAAATATAATTTTCATGTTTCCCGAAGGCACAAGAAGCTATGACGGAAAACTTAAAAAAGCCCATACCGGCGTTGCAAGACTTGCCCTGGAAGCAGGAATGCCCGTAGTCCCTTTTGGAATCATTGATTCGCACAGGGTCATGCCAAAAGGAAAAATATTTCCAAGGCTCAAAAGATGTGAGGTAAAAATTGGCAAGCCGATGTATTTTAAAAAATACTATAATAAAAAAATAAATGACAGGGTGCTTGAAAATACCACAAGGGACGTCATGAAACAGATAGGAAAACTGATAGGGCAAAAATACGATTACTAAAATGATATACCCGGAATTGAGGATTACGCTTGTACCGCTGACAAAATTGTGGATAAAAAAAGCCAACGGGCTGGAAAATATACCCAAAAAAGAAGGATTCATAGTTGCGGCAAACCATTCGAGCTACATGGACCACATGATAATCGGCTCAACTATAATTTCTTATCTTGACAAAAAAATGCACTGGCTTGCAAAGAAAGAGCACTTTGAAACTTTTTTCCAGAGATTATGGCATGTTTACATCGGCGCCATCCCTCTGGACAGGCAGTCTGGAGGAAAAGAAGCGTTAAGATTTGCAGTAAATGCATTAAGGCAAAAAAAGATAATCGTAATATACCCCGAAGGCACGAGGACCCTGACGGGGAAAATCCAGGAAGCAAGAACGGGTGTTGCAAGGCTTGCATTGCTGTCCAAATCCCCAGTCATACCAATCGGGCTGATAGGCACATTCCAGATTTTGCCAAAAGGAAACTACGTTCCAAAATTTAAAAGGGCAACAATAAATATTGGCAAGCCGATGTATTTTGACAAATATTATAAAAGGCCAATAACAAAACGGCTATTAAGGGAAGTTACAACTGAAATAATGAAGGAAATAGCGAGGCTGTCAAGCCAAAAATATGAATTTGACTGAAGATAATTTAAAATATAACTGCTAATGATAAGATTAATTGGAATATGCCATAGTGATTTATAATTATCTAAATTATTGTCAATAAAAAAATTAAGATAACTAATATATTAATTACTTAAGAAATAAAATTAAGATATTTTAAAATTGCATAAAACTAACAATTTAAAAAATAAAATGAAAATATCCGTTATAGGGGCAGGAAGCTGGGGCACGGCCTTGGCTGTTCTCCTGAGCGAAAAAGGCTTTGACGTAAAGCTCTGGGCGAGAAGGGAAGAGCTCGCAAGGGAGATAGAGTCAAAAAGGGAGAATGCGCAATACCTACCGGGAACAAAAATTCCAAACAACTTGATAGTTGATTCTTCGTTAAGGGGAGTTCTCGACGGCTCCGACATTATAATTACCGCCGTCCCGAGCGAATTCTTAAGAAACACTTTGAATGAAATTAAGCCTTTATTCAAAAACCAGATCGTTGTCAGCGTTACAAAAGGGATTGAGCATTCAACCGGTAAGAGGATGACTGAGGTAATTGAAGACGTTCTCGGGAAAAATGTTAAAGTTGCCGCGCTGTCCGGCCCGAATCATGCAGAGGAAGTCGGTAAAAAGATGCCTACTGCAAGCGTGCTGGCAAGCAGGAACGTGAAAATCGGGAAGCTGGCTGCCGAAACATTAAGCACACCCACTTTTAAGGTTTATTATCTAAATGATGTTGCTGGAGTGGAGACCTGCGGAGCTTTGAAAAATATCACGGCTATCGCAACTGGAGTGTGCGACGGGTTCGGGTTCGGCGATAATGCCAGGGCTTCAATAATCACTTTAGGGCTGATGGAGATGAACAATTTCGGCAGGCATTTCGGCGTGAAAAGAGGCACCGTGTACGGGCTTGCCGGAGTTGGCGACTTGATTGCGACGTGCGTCAGCAAGCACAGCAGGAACAGGTTCGTAGGCGAGCAATTGGCAAAGGGAAAAACCATGAAAGAAATAAAAAGCGAGATGCACGGCATGATAGCTGAAGGAATTCCAACGACAAAAGCAGTTTATGAATATTCAGTAAATCACAGAATACAGATGCCTTTGACGCACCAGGCTTATGAAGTTCTTTTTAACAACAAGGATATCAAGAAAGCTATTGTAGACTTGCTGAATTTGGTTTAAACAAAGCAAAATTGAATATAATAATTTGAATGAGCATGTGGATTTTTTGATAAGAAATAAAATTAAAAATAAATAAAAAAATAAGCTTATTCTTCCGTGAAATCCTCAATCTTGTTTGGGATGTCCTCGTCTTCCTTCAATTTGCCTTTTGCCTTGAGGAACTCTTTTGTCAGGATGTAGAACAGCAGCCCGAGCGATTTCTTCCCTTTGTTGTTGCATGGTATTACAAAATCAAGGAAATTAGTCTGGTTGTTTGTGTCGCACAGCGCGATTACCGGAATGCCGACTTTTACCGAGTCAAGGACTGCATTTCTGTCAGGCCACGCGTCGACAACCATCACAACTTTCGCTTCAGTGTAATCTTCAAGGTTTGGGTTTGTCAGAATTCCTGGAGGATAACGCCCTGCAAATGTCCTTACTCCGGCCAGCTTTCCGAACAATTCAACCGCTTTCCATCCGTTTTCACGCCTGCATATTATCAGAATATCCTTCAGCTCGTACTGGGCCAAAAAAGTCGCGGCAACCCTTATTCTTTCATCTATTTTCTGCAGGTTCAGAACCGACAGCCCGTCAGGCCTCGTCTTGTAGATAAACTGCTCCATGTAGGCAGTCCTGAACTTGGTGCCTATATGTATTCCTGATTTGAGATAAACATCCCTTGGAACTAAAAATTTGTCTTCTGCCATTTTCAAATCCTCCGTCAAATTTATTTTAATATTATTTTTTTATTTTTGAAATTTTTATTCGAGTTGATTTTTATAATTTAATTTTTTATTAAAAACTAATAATTTTATAATAACTATTTTATTGAATATTTTTTTTGTTAATTTATTATTTATACTTTTTAATTAATCTCTCGAACAGCTCAGAATTAGCGTCTGAACCACTTTTATAGCCCGCAGTTGAACAACCTGTGTTCTTAGGCAATACTATGCAGGATGAGACGGCTATTTAAAAAGGTTGCTAATCAGAACCGAATGTTTTCAAATCCTCATAAACCGGGCCCTGCGGCGTCAGAGTTGATTTTACCAGCCTAAAATCCTTTATCTTGATTTCTTTGCTCTCAACTTTGATTTTTTTAATGCCATCAACAAATGATTTTTTATCCGATGGGTACCTAACTCTCGCTAAAGTAATATGGGCTTTGAAATCTTTTTCATTTTTAAATAATTTTTTTAATGACTCATCGATTTGTTTTTGCAGATCCATAACTTTGTCTTCAGGCTTTAAGCCAACCCAAACAACCCTTATATAATTCTCAGTCGGAAAAATTCCTATTGAATCAAGGTTGACACCAAAGGGCTGAAATTTAATTTTCTTTAGATTGTCAACAATCTCATCGACATTATTTTGCTGCACATCTCCGAGAAATTTAAGAGTGAGATGAAATGACTTGACCAGGCTTAATTTTGCGTTTTGCGGGAGCTGTTTCTGCAACTCAGTAAAATAACTTTTTAACTCATTGAAATCAATTGCAACGAATAGCCTCATTTTGCTGGCGAAAATTAACCAAAGTTTTAATAGTTTACTGAAATAAATCTTGTGGACGAACCTACAACAATCTTTTTGAGATCCATATAAAAAAATAAACAAAGAATTAACTTCTATCTGCTAATTTTCTTCCCCGAAGTTTTCCGTGTCCTGGCCGCCTTCGTAATCGTCGTCGGATTCCTTGCTCTCAGGCTCGGCCGATTCGTAGCTTTCCCCGGATGATTCTGAAGACTCTTCGGTTTTCCCGCCTATTACTTCCGCAAAGCCAACTTTTGGAAGGACTTTTGTTATTTTTACCCTTACTTCATCACCCTGCTTCGTGCCCGGAATGAACAGCACAAAGCCGTCCTTCTTTGCTATGCCGTCGCCTTTCTCCCCGACAGCCTCTATCTTGACATTCAGCTCGTCGCCGACCTTTACCGGCGCGAAATTCTGCCTGCCGAAATCTCTTCTTGGCCCTCTGTCATTTCTCATATCCAATACCCCTATCCTTATTTACCCTATCTTGTGCAGCGCACAATACCCCGCAAAAAGTGACATTAGTATTTAAAGTTTGTGCGTTAAAAGACTTTGCACAAAAACTCGCTTTTAGCTCTGTTTTTGCCATCGCTCAGCTGAAGTTCTTTTGGTTTATTGCAAATTCTCTCTAGAATGTCGGAAATCATAGATTTCCGATCACCTCAAAAATCTTTGATTTTTGTTGCTCCGAATTTTGCTGAATGTAAATGATCAATAAGCTTCGCATCTTAATGGCAAAAACTACTTTTTGTGCAAAGTTGCGTTAAAAACTGAACCCGCCGTCAACGCAAATGACTTCTCCGGTTATGTAGCCTGCCTTTTCGGAGGCCAGAAATCCTACCAGATTCGCAACATCTTCGGGAGTGCCACTTCTTCCAAGCGGAATGAGGTCGGCAAATTTCTTTTTTCTTTCTGACGGAATTGCCTTGAGAATGTCCGTCTCAATCAGCCCGGGCGCAACTGCATTTACAGTTATCCTGCTTCTGCTTACCTCTTTCGCAAGCGACTTTGTGAATCCTATAATTCCTGCCTTTGAAGCGGCATAATTAGTCTGGCCAAAATTTCCTTCCAAAGCAACTATGGAGCTTATGTTAATTATTCTCCCGTCCGGCCTGACCATCGAAATGAAATTTCTGGTCACATTATACACACTGTTGAGATTTATCTTGATTACACTCTTCCATTCGCTTACATCCATATTCACCAGAGTCTTATCCATGACAATGCCGGCATTGTTCACAAGAATATCCACATAGCCGAATTTTTCTTTTACAGCGCCTGCCATTTTCTTTACACTCTCAAAATCGCTTACGTCCGCTTTAATGGCAACTGCCTTTCTTCCGAGTTTTTCTATTTCCTTGGCAACTTCTGATGCTCCTTTCTCATCCTTGCTGTAATTTACTATTACATCAGCGCCATCCCTGGCAAGCTCCATCGCTATCGCTTTTCCAATGCCACGCGAAGCCCCGGTCACAAGCGCTATCTTTCCTACCAGAGGTTGCTTTGCCGTGTTTTGAATGCTTTTGATTTTTTTTGCTGTTACATAAACAACTTCTATGGTAAAGCTCTCCTTGTCTGCAAGCTTGTTCGTTTCCCTTAATTCCTTGAACAGCATGTTAGTGGCCGCTGTTATCAGGGCATCCCGGTCGCTTTCTTCCTGAGGCGTGGGATCATGGCCCCCTATTTCCGGCAATATTCCTGCCTGCAGCCTCCTCACACGCAGAAAATTCAGCCAATCGGCATATTTTACTTTGAATAGCTTGAAATCTGGGGCCTGGTACTCGAAACCTGTTTTTTTAAGTGACTCAAGATAAAACTCAATCGGCCTTGGCTCGGGAAATACAAACTTCCTCTGAGACTCGTTCATGCTTATGCGCTCATTAAGGTCTTTTCTGTAAGCTGCAAATCTTGCATCTGTCTTTACCAGCTGAAGCGCAATGTCATGCACCCTTTTGACGCTGTCATCAACCATCAGCGCCCCATCCGGGCGGTTGTGCCTGGTTATGTTGCCGCTCTGGAAGAAAAAGTATCCTCCAATCTTGAGAGCTTCAGAAATTCCGGCAAACACTTCGTCGATTCCAGGCACAAGGTGGACGGTGTTTGCGGAAATTATGTGATCGGCAATTCCCACTCCAATAGTGTCAGACAGGCTTGCATATCCATCATGAGTTTTTTCCAAAAGAAAACAGCTCACATTTTTGTTTGGGATTACGTCATACGCCTTGCCAAGCCATGCGGGGGAGTTGTCGACTAGCCACAGCTTGGCGTTCGCTTTCATAAACTCGAGCAGCCTTAATGCGGAAACTCCCGTTCCTGCCCCAAAATCAACAACAATATCATTATTTTTTATTTTTGGGGCTGCTATCTTCATTAATTCATCAAGTATTGCAATGTAATATTCCGCTTTGGATACAGCATCATGATAGGCTGTTGCTCCTTTTGAAGCGGGCCTGTCAGGTCTCCATGCCATTTTAGAAAACAAAGCCTCCGCTCACGCTGATAACCTGTCCGGTTATGTAGCTTGCTTTTTCCGAAGCGAGGAAAGAAACTAGGTGGGCAATTTCCTCCGTTTTTCCTATCCTTTTGAGTGGAATCATCCATAAAACCATCTTCTTTTTCAGGAAAGGTATTTTTTTTGTCATCTCGCTTTCTATAAACCCGGGCGCGATTGCGTTGACTGTTGTCTCGTGCTTTGCCAACTCTTTCGCGAGCGACTTTGTGAACCCTATAATTCCTGCCTTCGAGGCTGCATAATTGGTCTGGCCGAAATTTCCGTATATGCCTACAACTGATGATACGCTTATTATGCGCGATTTTTTTTCAAGAATTGGCACGGCGTTTCTTGTTACATTGTACACGCTGCCTAAATTTATATCGATAACTTTATTCCATTCGTCCTGGGACATTTTTTTTATGGACCTGTCCATGGTGATTCCTGCGTTATTAACAACGATATTTAGGCGACCGAATTTTTCTTTTATAGTGCCACACATTTTACCTACTTGGTCAAAATCGCTTACGTCCGCTTTGATGGCAACTGCCTTTCTTCCAAGCTTTTCTATTTCATGGACAACTTCCATTGCTTCCTGCTCGTTGTAGTGGTAATTCACAATTACATCAGCGCCATCCCTGGCAAGCTCTATTGCTATGGCTTTTCCAATGCCCCGCGAAGCGCCGGTTACAAGCGCGATTTTTCCCGACAGAATCAATTTTTCACCTTAAATCAGATATATTCATTATTTTTTAAATCTTGTTATGGTGAGTCTTGGATATTCCTCAACCACCTAAAATTGTAAATTTTTACTATTTCGAAGAATCTACACTTTTTTTAGGATGTGCACAGTTACCGTGCTTCCAGCACCGCCTATGTTCTGTGCAAGCCCGTATTTCACATTATCTACCTGCCTTTCGCCGGCCTGATTCCTCATTTGCTTTACCAGCTCGTATACCTGCGAAATGCCAGTGGCGCTTATCGGGTGGCCTTTTGCCTTCAGCCCGCCTGATACGTTCACCGGCAGTTTGCCGTCAAAATTAGTATATCCTTTTCTTATAAGCTCTTTTCCCTCCCCTGTCCTGCAAAAGCCAAGATCCTCGTAGGAAATCAATTCAACTGATGTGAAGGCATCATGGAGCTCTGCAATGTCAATGTCATTTGGAGTAATCTGGGCCTGGCTGTATGCTTCCTCGGCAGCTTTCCGGGAAGCGTACCAGGAAGTCAAATCCTCGCTTTCGAAAGACGATAAGCGGTCAACACATAAAGCCGAGCCTGTTATTTCGATGTCTGTTGGCTCTGATGATATTATTACTGCCGCAGCGCCATTTACGGACAGGCTACAGTCAAACAGCCTTAGAGGAGAGGCAACAACCGGTGATTTTTTGATTTGTTTTAAATTGACTTCTTTTCTGTAAAATCTCGCTTTTGGATTCTTGTAAGCATTTTGATGGTTTTTCAGGGCAACCAAAGCCAGATCATCTGAAGTTGCCCCATACTTCAACATGTATTGCTGGGCTACCAGGGCGTTCTGAGCCGGGAAGTTCATTCCTTCAGTCTGTTCGTAGATTCTTTCTGCGGCCATCATGATTTCCTCCGTAACGCGCATAGAATTGTTTGTCAGCAGCCTCTCAACCCCAACAACGAGTATATTTTTGTATTCAAGCTGGTTTGCGGTCCACAAAGCTGCTCCGCCCCCGCCGCAGACTGCAGTTAAGTTCATAATAGGGACTTTTTTCTTTAAAATACTGTTTAATACGTTCGCAAATAACCTTTGCCGCTCGCCGCTGCATTCAGTATCGGTTGAAGAGACAACTATTGCGTCAATCTCCTCAATTTTTGAACTTGCATCATCAATCGCTTCCAAAGTTGCTTCATAGACCATCTCTTGGCTGGACTCCGCCTGCGCCCCGAACTTTGTCATGCCAACACCTTTAATGTACATAGAACACACACCTCATTTGGAAAACTTGGTTCTAAAAGTTGATTTGTCAACAACAGCCACGACAAAAAGCGCCTCTGCAACTAAGTTTTCTTTTACAAACGATTTGCCCTTGAATATTGCCCCTCTTTCATCCTGCGCAATTAGGTCAAGTTCGTACCTTAATTGGCAGCCAGGAAATATAGGGGCTAAAAACTTAACTTCCTTTAGCTTGTGAGCAAGCACATCTTTAGTTTGATGGTTGGGAATGTTGCTTCTTGCCAGCAAAGTAGCTGCCTGCCCCATGCCTTCAACTGTCAATGCCCCGGGCATTATTGGGAAATCGACGAAATGACCCTTTAGAAAGTCTTCTTTGCCGGTTATGTCCTTAACTGCAACAATCCGGTTAGGCGTCAAACTTAATACCTTATCCACAAAAAGAAAGTGCTCATTATAGGGAATAATCTTCATGACATTCCCTGTTTCTATCTCTCCCTTGTCGTTTTTGTATTCGCTAAATTGTGCCATTTGCCCTAATTTCTAAATTTTGGTTGCTTTAAATAACTTTCTGCCATAATGTTACCTAATAATTATCTTATAAACTATACTTTGTATTATCTATATTAAAACTATAAACTGTACAAAGCTTTATAAAATCACTAAACTAGTAAAATAGCTATGTTTAAGGGCAAAAAAGCTAAGCTGGAGCTCAATTTGAGAAGGAAGTTTATAGTCGATACCCTTAATTATGTGCTTAGGCCTCTGGAAAAGGGATACTCTTTCACCTATAAATCAATAGTTAGAGTAGAGGAAAAGTTCCCTGCTATATATAGGCACTTTGAAGGAATAATCAGCCAGCACATTATAACTCCAGGCAAAGAATTATTTAATTCATCAAAAGTGAGTGTCGGAAGCCTTATAACTGCAAACGTAATGAAAAGGCTGCCTCATGTGGATGAAAACCAAATTGAAGATATTCTGCATAATCCTTCCAGTAAATCTTTTTTGGAAGTACTAACCAAGGGGCTGGGCATAAACAGAAGCAAGGAGAAGAGCTACACTGTTTTGAAAAAGGGGGGCTTCAAAAGGATATTGATTGCCAACCGTGGAGAAATCTCTTTAAGAATTATAAGGGCATGCAGAGAACTAGGAATTGAAAGTGTTGTTATCTATTCAGAAGAGGAAAAGGACTCGCTTCAAGTCAAGTTTTCTGATAAATCATACAATATTGGCAAGCCAAAGAATTATCTGGATATCAAGAAAATGGTTAATCTGGCCAAGCAGGCTGACTGCGATGCCATCCACCCAGGCTATGGTTTCCTATCAGAAAATCCAAAATTTGCAAAGTTGTGCGAGAAAAAAGGCATTAAGTTTATAGGGCCTTCCTCAAAAATGATTAAGAAACTTGGCGATAAGGTAGAGGCAAAGAAAGCTATGCTTAAAGCCAATGTTCCGGTTATAGAAGGGATCAAGGAAGATTTGAAAAACTATAAGCACGCATTAAAAGTTGCTAACCAGATTGGATTTCCTGTAATCATCAAGGCTTCCGCCGGCGGTGGAGGAAAAGGCATGAGGATAGTCACAAAAGAGGAAGAGCTTGAAAATGCTTATGGGAATGCCAGCAAGGAAGCTGAGAATGCTTTTGGAGATGCGTCAGTTTACATTGAAAGATACCTTGAGGAGCCGAGGCATATTGAATTCCAGATTATGGCAGACAGATATGGCAATGTGATTCATCTTGGAGAAAGGGACTGCAGCATACAAAGAAGGCACCAGAAACTGGTGGAGGAATCGCCAAGCCCTGCTTTGACCCAGGATTTAAGAGAAGCAATGGGAAGCGCTGCTGTAAAAGCTATTATGGCAATTGGGTATGAGGGAGCCGGCACTGTCGAATTTTTGCTGGACAAAGGCAGAAATTTTTATTTCATTGAGATGAACACAAGAATACAGGTTGAGCACGGCGTCACAGAAATGGTAACCAACGTTGATCTTGTAAAAGAGCAGATTAAGCTTGCAGAAGGCGCCAAGCTGGCTTACAAGCAGGAAGATATTAGGATAACCGGGCACGCAATTGAATGCAGGATAAATGCGGAAGACCCATTGAATGGATTTACCCCATCGCCCGGAACAATCGTCAATTACCTTCCGCCCGGCGGTCCTGGAATCAGGATAAGCAGTTCCGCCCACACAGGCTATAAAATTTTGCCTCAATTCGATTCATTGATTGCCTTAGTCATATGCCACGGAAGGACAAGGCACGAGGCAATTGAAAGAATGAAAAGGGCTCTTGATGAGTTTATAGTTGATGGAGTTAAAACAACAATCCCGTTTCACAAGCTTGTTTTAAGCAAGAGGCAGTTCCTCAAGGGAAACGCTACAACCTCCTTTATCGCAAATAATAATATAATGGAAGAGCTCAGGGAAATGAAGCCCGCCAAGGAAGAAGAGCTTACAAAAGAGAAAAAAGTCATTCTTGTCACAACGGCAGTCTCGCAGTATCTTGCGAGGAAACAGGATAATAAGCAAAAGTCCAATCCATGGACAATGGCCGCACGGCACGATTCAATGAACGAAGGCAGCTTTGAAGAGTAAGATTTAAATTTATGCGAGTTCTTGGAATCATATGTATGATTTATCAAAGACTATCAAAAGCTACGACAATTCGACAAAATGGCACTCTGCTAAGTTTGATGGTTATGATATGGGTGATTACTTAACCAAATTTATTAAACTTCTTAGAGGAAAAAAAGTATTGGATTTTGGTTGTGGAAACGGCAGAGATTCAGATTTTTTTGATAAAAAAGGATTAAATATTACGGGAATTGATTATTCTGATGAACTAATCAAGATAGCCAAAATTAGAGTCAAAAATGCAAAGATATTAAAAATGGATTTTTTAAAGAATTTAGAGTTCAAAGACAAATGCTTCGACGGAGTATGGGCTAGTGCCTCTTTGCTTCATGTTCCCAAGGAAGTCGTAATTAGAGTATTGAAAGAAATTAACAGGGTATTAAAGATTCATGGGGTTTTGTTTATTTCCGTAAAAGAGGGCGAAGGTGAAAAAATAGTACAAGATGATTATGGAAATGAAGATAGGTTTTTCTCATTTTTCAAAACAAAAGAATTAACAGGCATTCTAAATAAATCTGGTTTTAAGGTTCTTACTTATGAATTAATATCTGATGATAAGACAAGAGTTTATTTTGTTAAAAAGAAGAGAAAGCAAAAATGGATTATGATATATTCTATAAAAAAATAAAATGCAATACAAAATCCATTATTTCAAATCCCTTACTTCGACCCAGGATAAGGCTAAAGAATTTTCTAAGAAAGGGTTAAGCAATGTTGTAATTATTTCTGACGTTCAAACAAAAGCCCGCGGAAGATTCAAAAGAAAATGGCATTCTTCAAAAGGCGGGTTGTGGATGTCAGTTTTGTTAAAACCTAAGAACGTCAAAGACTTGCAATACCTGACTTTTGCCGCTGCGGTTGCCGTTGTTGAATCTATCAGGAAAACAACCGGAATAAAAACAAATATCAAATGGCCGAATGATGTACATTACAAAGGCAAAAAATTATGCGGGATTCTTACGGAAGGCATTTTTGGGAAAGAAAACTATGTTGTCGTCGGATTTGGATTAAATATCAATCAAATTTCTTTTCCTTCTGATATAAAGGATATTGCAACATCGTTAAAAATTATTGAGAATAAAAAAATTGACATTGATAAATTAAGTAAATCTGTAATCAATAATTTCCTTAATCTGTACAATAATTATTATAACAAAAATAAATTGAAAACTATTGTCCAAATGTGGAAGAGATATTGCGATACATTGAATAAAAATGTAACTGTTATAACAAGAACAAAGAGGCTTAATGGCAAAGCAATAGGAGTAGATGAAGAGTGCAATCTGCTATTAAAATTAAAAAGTAATAAAATAATTAAAATTGCAGAAGGGGATTTGAGAGTGAGATACTAATTCACTTTTCTTCAATCTTGCTTCTTAATTCTTTTGGAATCGGCACAGATTTTATTGTCTTTTTTTCGACGAAAACATTTACAGTGTAGCCTTCAGCCAATAATTTATTACCCTTCTTCTTTATAATTTCATATTGAAATTCAATGCTGCTGTTGCCAATGTTTCTTATTTTGGTTTTGATAATAATCTCATCATTGTACTGAGCAGGATGCTTATATATGCAATGCACCTCCACGACTGGCGCAATCAAGCCCTGTTTTTCAAAGTCAGCATAATCAAAGCCGTAATCCCTCAATAATTCAGTTCTTCCGATTTCAAACCATTTAAGGTAGTTTGAGTAATAGACAACCCCTCCGTGGTCAGTATCTGAGTAGAATACTCTCTGCCAGGTCTCGTTGGTTTTCATAATATATCTGCTTTTTGGCTATCTTTATTTAATTTTCCATAATATTTAAAAACCGCATGGCTTTCCGCATAGTATGGGGTTTTTGGACAGCGTTCCTGTGTTGAAGAGAATTTTGGATTTAGCCTATGCTATGCTTATTGTTATAATATTGAGTGCGCTTGTGGGGCTCATATTGGCATTTCCGGTAATGTGGCTGTGGAATTTTGTGTTTGGCAGCGTTCTAAAAATAAACGTGTTTCAGGCGTGGGCAATGAACGTTTTGGCCGGCATTCTATTCGGCCAGAGAAATTCTAATAAATGACTGCAACCAGCAATGCTGACATAAGAAAAATGGCGAAATAATCCACATTCCCAAGCTTCAATTCAACTGAGTTTACCGCATTCTCATTATACAGCCTTGCCTGCATTGCATCGCTCAGGTTTGATGCAGACTTAAGCATTTTCTCAATTAGCGCGAGCATTAGCATTTTGATAGTTTTTAATTTCTTAAAATCACCAAGCCTTGACTTAATTGCGTCCCTTGCCCTTTCAAAATTAATAAACATCACTGGAATGAACCTGATTGTCGCTGAAATCATGACTGCAATGTTCCTCGGCTTTATTCCGAATATTTTTAACGGCCTGCCCAATCTTTCCAATGCAGCTACCAGCATTGAAATGCTCGTCGAATAAGTCAGGACATATGAAATTACAGCCAGCATGAAAAACCGCCAGATTACCAACAAACCCTGGACAAACTGGTTTCTTGCAAAAATCACGTACATTAAAATTATAAAAATCATAAATGAATAATAGGCCCTTAAATTTAGAATCAGTTCCATAATTTCTATTCCTGCCGACAGCGCAAGAACCAAAGCCAAAACGGAGAACAGCATTATCTTTATAGTGCTGTCAGCAGCAAAAATTAAAATGCTGTATGCCACCACAAAAATCAGCTTTAGCCTTGGGTCCAGCCTATGGATTATAGAATCCTTAAACCTGTATTGCCCTAACGTCAGCTGCCTAATCATTTAACCCGGCCTCTTTGATAATTTTGCTGCTAAGCTGCGATTTTTTGCCGTCGAATACCACTGCCCCGTTTTTTAACACAACCACCTCATCCGCGTATTTCAGGTCTTCAAGAGCGTTGGTCACCATGATTATTCCAATCCTACCTTTTTCATTGAGATTTTTTATTATATCCATAATATTTTTTTTGTTCCTTGCATCGAGCATTGTGGTCGGCTCGTCAAAAACAATGTATTTTGGTTTCATTGCAATAACTCCTGCCAGGGCGACAAGCTGCTTTTGCCCAAGCGAGAGTGTATTAACATTTCTCTTGGATAAATGGGCTATATTGACGCTTTTTAGGGTTTTTCCAATAATATCCTTTATTTTAGAAGGGAGCATCATCAGATTTTCCAGGCCAAAGGCAACATCTTCCTCAACAATGGAATAAACCAGCTGGTCCTCAAAATTCTGGAACACGAAGCCAACTTTTTTTCGCGCTTCTGCTTCGCTTTTTTTTGTATCTGCCCCATCTATAATGACTTCGCCTTCTGCCGGAATTAAAAGCCCGTTTAGGTGCTTTGCAAGCGTCGTTTTCCCGGAGCCGTTTGCCCCGATTATTGCAACAAACCCCGAGTCTTTTATCTTCAGGCTTATATCTCTAAGGATCGGCTCTTTTTCATACCTAAAGCTTAAGTTTTTTATTTCTATCATTGGAATGAAAATGAATAAACCTGGAGGTTTTTTGGTGTTGTTATAGTTAATTCCTTTGCTCTGTTATTTTTTGATTTTATTAGTCGGTACAGCTGAGGCCTATTTACTGACAGCCATTTTATTGCCTTGCTATTTAATATTATTTTTATTTTAATCCTTTTGTTATTTGCAGGATTTGCGACGAAGTTTGTTGTTCTACCCTTTGTTAATATAGTCAAAGATGAGTTATTTTTTAACGACTGCAAATATTCATCCTTTTGAGCCCAGCCCCTGCTGGTATAAACAGTTCCAAATCTTAATTTATCATTCAATGCCGAAATCCTGCCATTTTTCTTCTTTCCACAGTATACTGTCGGAAATTTGCTGTATTTTGGCTCATTCCAGAATATTGTTTTTGCTCTTATTTTGATATTTTTAATTATTGACGCTTCTAATTTCTTGTAATTTCCCTCTCCAACATGCTTATATACTATTTTACCGCCTTTAATTAGGATTTGCGCAGGCCAGAAATTTATCCCTAATTTTTTTATAATTTTAAAGTTTTTATCAATCTTAATCGGGAAATCAATATTGTATTTTCTTGATGCAAAATTTATGTTGGGGCTATTTTTTTCGAATTCCCATTCAGGCGGATGGATAATTATTGTCTTTAATCCAAATTTTTTGTATTTGGCGGAAATTTTTTTAACAAAACTCAAAGAACGCAGGCAATTCATGCAGCTGTATGAAAAAACATCTAAAAGGATAAGCTCTTTCATTTCATGTACTTTTTTACATCCACATTGTTTGCAATCCAGGCTGCCAATAACAGCTTGATTGCATCGCCTATTAGGAATGGCAGAACCCATCCCACTAAAATGGCACTCCATGGAAGGCCTGTAACAATTTTTCCGTGAGTTGCGCCGAGAACGTATATCACGGCTGTTCCAAAAACCATTGAAATCACGTAATCAATATACTTTGGCTTTTGCTTTCCTTGAAGGTATTTTCCTATTACAAATGCCGCTATAAAATAGCTGATGAGATAGCCGCCCGTTGGGCCATATAGGGCCTGAATCCCAGAGCTTCCGCCTGCAAATACGGGCAGCCCAATTATTCCGACTAAAACATAGATTGCCATTGCGAGAGCGCCGTAATAAGGGCCTGCCATTGCCCCGCTTAACAGGACTGCAATTGTCTGCAATGTGATTGGGACTGGAGTGAATCCTAATGGAATTTTGACCGGAGCGATTGCTGCGGTTAATGCCGCGAACAAGGCGGCGAAAATCATTCCTTTCAATTTTTGCTTTTCCATTTTTATAACCTCATGATATGATTTTAAATTTAATAATTTTATTCTATTGTTGCCAGAACATCTCCCCTGCTGACATTGTCGTTTTTCTTTATTTTTATCTCTTTTATCGTGCAATCCCTGGGGGCAAGGATGTCATTTTCCATCTTCATTGCCATCAAGGTAAACAGGCTCTGGCCTTTAGCTGCTTTGTCGCCCTGCTTTATCTTAATGTCGTAAATCGTTCCCGGCAGCGGAGCGATGATTTCGTTCGCATCTGTGCCGGATTCTTTTTTCTGCAGCCTTTCTATTGCAGACGGTCCGGCATCTTTTTTTGTCTCAACTTCGTAGACGTCATTTCCGCAATGGACTAAAATCCTGCCGTCTTCCGTTTCTTCGACAAATACCTGGTATTCCTTGCCGTCGACTTTAACAGTGAGGTCTTCCATTTGCTAAATCACAATGGTATATTTGCGTGTTTTTTCGCGGGCCGCTTCTCGCGCTTAGAAATAATCATCTCAAGGCATTTTATCAGGGCAATTCTTGTGTCTTTAGGATCGATAACCATGTCGACTTTTCCGAGCTTTGCGGAAACATAAGGATTGAGGTATTTTTCAGTGTATTCCTGGACAAGCTTTTCCTTTGCTTTCGGGTTTTTGCTTATTTCATCCCTGTTGACAATGTTAACTGCCTGCTCAGCGCCCATGACTGCGATTTCTGCAGCGGGCCATGCAAGCACTTTGTCGTAGCCCATGTCTTTTGAAACAAGGGCGATATATGCTCCGCCATAGGCTTTTCTCAATACTAAGGAGATTTTTGGAACTGTGGCTTCAGAATATGCGAATAACACCTTTGCGCCGTGCCTTATTATTCCATGATGCTCCTGGTTTGTTCCAGGCAAGTACCCGGTGACATCAACAAGATTAATTAAAGGAATGTTAAAGCCGTCGCAGAATCTTACAAACCTTGCAATCTTGTCAGACGAGTTAATGTCCAGGCATCCTGCCAGAACTTTTGGCTGGTTGGCAACAATGCCGACTGCATTTCCGTTCAGCCTTGCAAATCCCACAACCGCATTGTCCGCGTAATACGGCTGCACTTCAAAGAAAGTTTTTTTGTCAAAAGTTTCCGCAATGACTTCTTTTATGTCGTAGGTTTTTTTCGGGTCTTCCGGGACGATATCCTGCAGTTTTTTTGTTTCTCTATTTGGGCTGTCAGATATGTTGTAAGGGGGAGTTTCAAGATTGTTTTGCGGGATATAGCTCAATAAAACTTTGATCATATCCAGGCATTCTTTTTCATCATCGGCCATGAACTGCGCTACTCCGCTTTTCTGGTTGTGGGCTGCCGCTCCACCAAGGCCTTCAAAATCTATTGTTTCTCCGGTTACTGATTTAATTACGTCCGGGCCGGTAATAAACATATAGCTTGATTTTTTTGTCATCAAAATGAAATCAGTCAAAGCCGGAGAATAAACTGCAATTCCGGCGCATGGCCCGAGAATAGCCGAAATTTGGGGAATGATTCCGGATGAGATTGTGTTTAGCTGGAAAATCCTTCCGCCGGCATCCAGTGCCGAAACTCCTTCCTGAATTCTTGCGCCTCCTGAATCCAATAACCCAATTATTGGGCAGCCTGTTTTTAATGCAAGCTCCATGATGTGGGCTATTTTCCTGTTGTGCATTTCGCCCATTGAGCCGCCCATGAACGAAAAATCCTGGGCATAAACCAAAACTTGCCTTTTGTTAATCTTGCCCTGACCTGTGATGACACCATCTCCTGCACGTTTCTTGTTTTCCAGCTCCTTGCTGTGATGCTCTGCGAATGCGCCTAATTCAACAAATGAATCTGAATCCAGAAGATATTTTAACCGCTCTCTTGCTGTCAGTTTTCCTTTCTTGTGCTGGATTTCCATTGCTGTTTTATCATCATTAACAGCCTTCTGCCTATCTGAAAATTCTTTAAACTTATTGCTCCCCATAGGCTTAAGATTATATATAGGGCTTTAAAAAGCTTTTGGGGTTGGTAAATCAGAACAACTTGAACCCTTTGCTCTCTTTTGCGCCTGTTATGCCTGCTTCAACTATCTTGAACAACAGCTCGCGTTCTGCCTGTATGTTTCTGTGTTTTCTGATTATTAATCTTCGGTTTCCGTCTGGAGTTATCTGCAGCTCTATCAGGCATTTGCTGCCGTACTTGAGAATGTCTCCTCCAACTATGTTTACTTTGTCCTTTTCATCAAAATCCATATAGACCTGGTTAGTTATCAGGACAGGTATGTTTTTTTTCCTTGCAATCTCCGTAAGGTAGCCTATCTGCCTTCCGAGCTCCCTGTTGACTTCCTGGAAATCCTCACTTTTGCCGAGCGCCAGTCGGTACAGCATTGCAATTGAGTCGACTATAATTATTCCAATCTTTTCATTCACTATATCTTTCAGCTTTTCAAATGATTTTTTCTGCTCTTCAAAGGTTGTCGGCCTGAGGAAAATCATGCCGTTCAGTATTTCCTTGTGGTCATCATTTACGCTGGAAGCTACCTGCTTCAACCTTTCAACAGAAAAACCCCCTTCGCTGTCTACATAGATTACTTTCTTGCCGTTTTTGACTGCCGTCATGGCCGCCAGAATGCAGATGACTGTTTTGCCGGCACCTGCAGGGCCGTAAATTGTCGTAATGATATCATTCTCGTAGCCGCCATTCAGCATTTCATCCAGAATCCTGCTTCCTGTCGGTGTTTTATTGTTGATGATACTGTTTATTTCTTCCATTCATGATTGGCAATCTGCGGATTATTATAAAATTTGTGATTAACGAACCTCTTTCGAAACCTTTTTAATGAGTCTTTTATACTCTTGGCATTATGAATCTAGCCTACAGTGTAATAGTGTCTTTGGTGTGGTTTTTGTCTATTTACTTCAATGTAGTCTTTCTTCTTGCGCTTTTGAGCCGGAAAGATGAGTTATTCAAGTCCCCAAAGCTGAAAAATAATCAGGAGCTTCCAAAAGTAAGCATTATCGTCCCTGCATACAACGAGGAAGATACAATAGAGTATAGCATAGCATCGCTGAATAAAATTGATTATCCCATAAATAATCTTGAAATAATAATTGTAAACGACGGGAGCAGGGATAATACAGGCAAAATTGTAAGCAGGCTTAAGGGCAGTAACATAACTTTTATTGACAATAAAAACAACAAGGGAAAGGCTGCATGCCTAAATCAGGGCATTGAGCAGTCTACCGGGGAATTTGTAGCTTGCATGGATGCAGATTCAGAAGTGCAAAGCGATATACTGAAAAAAACAATACCTTATTTCTCAAATAAAAAAACCGGAGCGGTGACCGTCACGGTTGAAGTCAAGGATGCAAAAAATTTCCTGCAGAAGATTATAGCTGTTGAGTATATCATTGGGCTTTCGCTGTTTTTAAAGGTGCTTTCATATTTTAGCGCAGTGCATGTAACTCCTGGACCTTTTTCCATCTACAGGAAGGAAGTTTTGGAAAATATCGGAAGATTTGACCCAAAAAGCACTGTTGAGGATTTGGAAATTGCTTACAGGCTCCAGAAAGGAGGATATAAGATTGCATGCTGCATAGCAACAAAAGTAAGAACAATCACTCCCAGGACATTTAAATCCCTCCACACACAAAGAAAAAGGTGGTATTCCGGATCCATATACACGATAATGAAGCACCGCGATACTATCTTAAACTCTAAGATAGGATATTTTTCCTACATAGTTCCATATTCTTTTCTTCTGATGTTCCTTGGATTATCTCTTTTTGCTTTTTCCATTTACCTTGGATTATCCCATTTTATAAAGTCACTTTCTTTTTTTTCCCTTACCAATTTTAATTTTTTATCCTACATTACACTGGAGAGATTTGACGTCCTTACCCTAAGCACATTGAGCTTTTTTGGGATAACTGCAATATCAACAACCATCTTATCTATGTACATCTGCATGAAGATGTCAAACACCAAAATCAAAAAAAACATTTGGGGTGTCATAGGATTCCCCCTTATCTTTTTTCTTTACCAGATATTCTGGGCATCATCTATACTAGCCGTAATACTCAGAAAAAAGGTAGGATGGAAATGAGGAAAAAAATATTTTTGGCCGGGCTTTTGATAACTTCCATTCTATTTATATCCATACTTTACTTCAACGGCCTTGCAAACAACCAAAGGGAAAAAGCTGTTCTTGACAGAATGAACAGCGTTGTAGGCGAATATGAGAATATACAGACACTGATATTCATGTCGGAAATATTTGGAGAGGACTCGACATGCGCCGGGCTGCAAAGCACACTTTCAACGATGGATAAGGGCCTGTGGGATTTAGGCCTGAAAATTGATCTCTACAGGCAGGTCACGGAAAATTTCATGCAGGACCCTTTTTATGTGCAGCAAAAGACCGAGTTTAACAGAAAGGAAGTGCTGTATTTTGCAATGCTCAAGAAGATGAAAGACATGTGCAGGCTGAACCAGACTATAGTGTCCTATTTCTACAGGAAGAAGGATGTCTGCCCTGACTGCGATGCGCAATCATTCGTTTTGGCCGATATTAAAAGGGATTTGGAAAAAATAAACAGGGAAGACGAGCTTGCTATATTCTCTTTTGATGCTGATTTAAGTATAGCTTCTATAAACCTTCTTACAAGGGTGTATAATATCACTGCATACCCTTCAATTGTGCTGGGAAATACCACTCATTCCGGGCTGTACAACAAAAAGGAGCTAACAAAGCTTTTCTGCAGGGAAAAGAAGCTGGCAATATGCTGAGAAAATTCAGATTTAATATTTTAATCCTGTTAATAATCATATTTGCGGTTTTGAAATCTATTTGCTTTTTGTTTCAGGCAGATGTGTGGTGGGACTCGGCTGTTTATGTCGGGATGGGCAAGCATCTCTTTTCCAACGGGCAATTCGGGCTGTGGGAGCCGATAAGGCCGTTAACACTTCCGATTATACTCGGATTCTTCTGGAAGATAGGGTTAAATCCGCTAATAGCAGGAGAAATTTTTATTTTGCTTGTTTCCGTGGGAGTGATACTATTAACTTATGCGCTGTCCAGCAAATTATTTGATAAAAATACTGCAGTTGCAGCTTCAATTTTAGTTGCTTTTTCCAGCCTGATGCTCAGCCTGAGGTATTCAATTCAGGTTGAGACCTTAACTGTGTTCTTCCTGTTGCTGGGGTTTTATTTTTATCTTGAGAAAAAAAAATTTGTTTCCGGACTGGTGTTTGGCCTGGCGTTCCTTACAAAATTTCCGGCAGCGATTTTTTTGATTGTGATATTCATTACTGATACATTTCACTTATTTTTTAATAAAGAAAAATTCCTGGCTTATTTTAAAAAGTTTTTTTATATGGGAGTCGGGTTTATTTTGGTAATTTTCCCTTATTTTATTTTTAATTATTTTAGTTATAATGATATTTTATTTCCGTTGAAGTCCGCGCAATATGTCATAGACAATGTTGTCAGCTGCAACGTGCTTTACAAACAGCCGCCTTATTATTATACTCCTCTGATTCTAAAGGATAATTTTCTTTTTTTGTTTTCAATAATCGGAACTGCTTTTGTGTTTTTTGGTAAAAACAAAATCAACAAGATTCAGATTTCATTTTATGCCATTGCGTCCTTTATTTATTTTTCCAGCCTCGGGTGCAAGACGGAAAGATACCCCATACTTATGCTGCCGTTTATTGCTATGCTTTCCGGCTATGGAATAGTTGAGCTTTTTGGCAAGTTGAATAAAAGATACATCAAAATTGCATTAATCATCATATTTTTGATTTCATTATCGTTGATTTTGAATTATGCACTAAACAATGCCTATCAAAACTCAAATAATGCTGAATTTTATTCTTATATATCAGATAAGGAAATTAATGGAGAAGTACTGACGACAAACCCATTTATCACAATGTATACCGATACGAAACTAAACCTGATTTATTATCCGCTTTATAATTCCGGCATAATTGATTACTATACTGATCATATTAATAGAAATAAATCCAACATTTCTTATATCTTTGTTGATACTGAAGACATACCATGCCATCCAAAAGATTTTGAATGCCCCAAGAAAACAATCCAATTCATCAATCTGTTAAAGCATAATTTTAAAATTTTCTATTATAAAAAAATTAACGGCAATGGGCAGTTTATTTTCTCGCAATGACTATGAAATGCGAATAGAACAAATTGTCACACCTAATTATTTCTGTTTTCATTTTCTTTTCCTTGAAGAATGATTCAAACCATTTCTGGTTTCTGAAATATAATCTGTCATTCATAGTCATTATTTTGTCATGAATGTAATTCCATAAATACTTGAGAAAAGGCTTGCTGTCTATATCTTTGATTATTATTAAATTATCCTTATCCATTGATTTAATTATGCTGTTAAGCAGAAGAATCTGATTATCATAAGGAATATGGTGAATAACATCAACCAATAAATGAATATTTGATTTTATAATTTTATTTTTTGAAGCATCCCCGACTTCAAATTTTACATTTTTGATGCCCTTGCCAATCCATCTCGCTTTTTTAATTCTTTCAGCATTGTGCTCTATTCCTGTTATTTTCCTGTTTTTTGATGACAATCCAAGATAGCAGGAAACGATTCCGAAACCGCACCCATAATCTGTGACTGTTCCGCTTTTCGGCACAATTTCATCTATTCTTCTTATGGGCAGGATTAAGAACCTTAAGCAAGCGTACAATTTTAATCCCCAAGTCGGGCATCTTTCTATTATGTCATTTGCGCTCATTAATTCCAACCCATGAAAACCTATTTAAATATCTATTGTGAATCTGCTGTGATGGGAGTATTTGACTGGGTTAAGGTAATGCGGCCGGAGCAGTGGTACAAAAATCTGCTTGTGTTTCTTGCGGTATTTTTCTCATTTAACCTGTTTAATTTTAATAAGCTGGCATTAAGTTTTTTTGGCTTTATAATATTGATAATACTCTCATCCGCAAATTATGCTGTTAACGATATTACGGACAGAAAAAATGATTTGCAGGATGTTTCCAAGAAATCTAGGCTGATAGCGTCGCGAAAAGTACCTGTTCGGAATGCCGCTATTTTTTCAATTATTTTGTTTTCTGCCGGGCTGTACCTGTCTTACTTAATCAGCTTAAAGTTCTTTTTGCTTATGCTGTTGTTTGTTGTTTTATCCACTGCGTATTCATTTTATCTCAAAAAAGAAATATTTGCGGACATTCTGCTGATTTCAGTTAATTTTGCGATAAGGGCGGCTGCAGGAGCAGTTATAATCAATGTTTACATATCTCCCTGGCTTATTCTGTGCCCATTTTTTCTTTCACTTTTCCTTTCCGTCGGAAAAAGAAGAGTTGAGCTTGCCGATCTCGGCAAAAAAGCCGCGATGCACAGGAACACTCTAGCTCAATATACCCAAGAAATGACCACCGCTTTGATGATTATTACTACAACAATCCTCATCATTGCCTATACTTTTTATACTTTAACTGTGGATCATGAACTTATGTTTACTGTGCCAGTTGTGCTGTATGCCTTATTTAGATATTTCCAATTTGTCTATTCTAATTCAAAAATTGCCAGAAATCCGGAATTGGCTTTGACAGACAGAAGGTTTGCTGCAGCGCTTATTTTATGGACTGCTATAACTTTTGCAGTGCTGTATTATTGATCTTTCTTTATTTTTATAAAATCCCCTAATGTGAAACTTTCTTCCCTTTTTGTTTTTTGCATCTGGTGAGTTTCTTCGTGCTCTTCCACTAATTTTATCCCAAGAATTCTCTCAAGCTTTCTTGCCAATTCCAAAGGCGGCTCGAAAGTGCCGGTTTCGATATGATGAATCATAGATTCTTTTTCATTCAGCTTCATGGCAAAATCTTTCTGGCTCAGGCCGACTGACTCGCGCCTTTTCTTGATTAAATCCGCGTAATCCTCCACCAGAATTTCCATTTTTTCCTCTTTTTGGGCCTGCGGCTGGGCTCTTTGAATCATTTTATGCTGCTCTTTTGGAGAATATCTCTTTACTTCTGCTATTACTTTTCCGAATTTGCTGCAGGCGCCGCATACGGTTAACTCAACGCCTTCTATAAGCGTCCTGTTTAGCTGCTCATCGACTTTTCCGCATAAATCGCAGTTAATTTGAATCACCTACAACCTTTTGAAAAAATGTTGATGAAAACCATGCAATGTGGAATTTGCGATTCCACTGAACGATACACAAAAATTAATTTTTATCACCTACAATTGTTACAATTATTTTTCTGTCGTTGCGCGGCCCATCAAGCTCAGCCATCATAACACTCTGCCACCTTCCCAGTTCTAATTTGCCGTTATTTATAGGTATCGTTTCCTGCGGGCCCAGGATAGCGGCCTTTATGTGCGAGTCCGCGTTGCCGTCAATTTTATCATGGCGCCAGATCCCGTTTGGAATTAATTTGTTTAATGAATCCAGCAGATCTAAACAGATATTGGGATCGTAATTTTCGTTTATGATTATCGCTGCGGTTGCGTGCGCTGCAAATATATTGCACAATCCACTTTTTACTTTTGATTTTTTTATTATTGAGTTTACTCTTTCCGTTATATCTATCAGTCCCTGCTTTTTATTGGTTGAAACTGTGAAATCTTCTTTCATATTACTGGCATTGTTTAAGAATATTTAAATATAATCCTATAAAACTAAGCATTATGAAAGTGATTGTAGTTACGGGCGTTCCGGGTACAGGTAAGACCACTTTATCTAAATTACTAGCCAAGAAATTAGATTTTCATTATCTTGACGTAAATAAACTTATTTCCAAATATAAACTATCTGAAGGTTATGATAAGAAAAGGAGAACTAAAATTATTGATGTCAATAAACTGAACAAAAAGCTTATTAATGAAATAAAATTAATACAGAAATCAAATAAAAATAATAAATCCGGAAAATTTAAAGAAATAAAAGGAATAATCATCGATTCCCATCTTTCGCATTACCTTCCAAGAAAATATGTTGATTTCTGCGTTGTGGCTAAGTGTGATATTAAAGAATTAAGTAAACGGCTGAAGAAGAAAAAATTCCACCAGTTAAAAATAAAAGAAAATATCGAGGCTGAGATTTTTGATGTTTGTTTGAATGAGGCAAAAGAGAGAAAACACAAAATTATAGTAATCGACACTACAAAACATTTTAATATTAATGATTTAATCCATAAGTTGGGTGGTTAAATGGTATCTCAAAGGGCAGGAAATATAGCGCCAAGCGCTACTTTGGCAATTGATTCAAAAGCCAAGCAGCTGAAGAAAGAGGGAAATGACGTAGTTATTTTCGGGGCTGGAGAGCCGGATTTCAATACCCCGGAGAATATAAAAAATGCCGCGAAAAAGGCAATTGACAACAATATTACCAGGTACACCCCTCCGGGCGGGATGGCCGAGCTGAAGAAAGCTGTTGCCGACAAATTAATGAGGGACAATAAGCTGAGCTACGATGTTTCTGAGATTTTGATAAGCTGCGGCGGGAAGCATTCGCTGTACAATATAATGATGTGCGCTCTTGACAAGGGGGACGAGGTCATTTTGCCAACTCCTTACTGGGTGAGCTATGATGAAATGATAAAGCTTGCCGAGGCCAAGACAGTTTTCTGCGAGACTGATGATAAATTCAAGCTGACCGCAGAAATAGTTGAATCCAAGATAACTCCAAAGACAAAGATGCTTATCTTAAACAGCCCAAGCAACCCAACCGGCGCCGTGCTTGACCCGGAAGAAATCAAGAAAATTGCCGAGCTTGCCGTCAGGCACAATTTTTATGTTGTTTCCGACGAGGTTTACGAGCATTTTGTCTACGGGAACAACGAGCAGGTCAGCATTGCATCTTTCGGGGATGATATCAAGAAACTTACGCTGATTTCAAATTCCGTTTCAAAAACTTATGCGATGACCGGCTGGAGAATAGGATACACATCGGGACCGAAGGAAATAATCAAGGCGATGGACAATTTGCAGGGGCATTCAACTTCCAACCCTACGAGCATAGCGCAGATGGCCGCTATCGAAGCCCTTTCCGGGCCGCAGGATTCCGTGAAGCTCATGGTCAGCGCTTTTGATGAAAGAAGGAAATTTATTTACAAAAGGCTGAACGAAATTGACGGCGTTTCATGCATTGAGCCGGAAGGCGCTTTTTACGCTTTCCCTGACATTTCGGGGACGGGTATGGACTCGATGGCATTCGCTTCCAAGCTGCTTGAAGAGGCGCTTGTTGCGGTTGTTCCTGGGATTGCATTCGGCTCGGACAAGCACGTCAGGCTGAGCTATGCTACTTCAATACACGAAATCACCCGCGGAATGGATAGGATAGAGAAATGGCTGAAGCAAAAACAATAATTCTTAAAATAAAATGTTGCCGGGAACCCAATACCTAGTTGGTATGTATCATCTCACCAACGAAAGTAATTATAGAAAAATAATAAGTGAAGGAAAAATTCTTCCATTGTCTCATCCGTTCTGGCGTTTGAGATTTGATAAAGGAGAATTTAGAGAGCCTTTCAAAGATTATGGTTTAGAATTTGACAGAATAGAATCTTTAATGAAATCTGATAGGTACATTGTTGGTTTTCTTGAACCTGCGCCCTTAGGATGGATCAAAAGCGGATTGATGAAAAACGTACTTAGCCATATACAAAATAAGAGCTCATTTATTGAGTTTAATCCTGCAAAAGGCGAGGTATATTCATTTCACATGCAAGTTGAAGTTCAATGGGTATTTGTAAGAGACCATTGGTACACTTCGCCAGAATATTTTATTCAAATGTATGGGGAAAATCTTTGGAAATTATTTCTTCAAAATCCATCCAAACACGCTTTTAATGTTAAGATAATGGAAGGGCTTGTAAAATATTTTAACTCTTCAATCTCATACAGAGATTATTTAAGGAGAAGAGATTATAAGGCGCCAGAGTTGTGGTATGCTGGAGAATACCAATTAAGACCATTTGACGGAATAAAAAGATTAAGCAATAAAGGAATAGAAACTTTAAGGGGAAAATGAAAATAAAGATTTTTGTTAATGATATTGAAGCGGAAGCTGAGCTGAAAAATACTCCGACAGCAAGAGCTATTTTTGACATACTGCCTGCTGACGGGGCTGCAAACAGGTGGGGAGACGAGATTTATTTTGTTATTCCTTTGAAATTAAATTTGGAGAAAAATGCGGATGATGTCGTTGAAAAAGGAGATATTGCTTACTGGCCGGAAGGATGCTGCTTCTGCATTTTCTTCGGGAAAACCCCCGTGTCAACAGAAACAGAGATAAAGGCTGCTTCAAAAGTGAATGTGTTCGGCAAGATTAAGGGAGATCTGAGTGCTTTTAAAAATGTTAATAACAGTGATTTGATTATTGTTGAAAAGGATTAGTGCGGCTTTAATATTGCAATCATTTGTTCTAGCTCTCTGAGCATATAATCCGGTGTAGGAGCTATGGTGAAATCTAAATCAGGATATTGCTCAGCGCGATTTAGATTAACCTTACTAACCATCACTTCAAGTTTTTTATAGAATTACTCAATTAAACTCTGGTTAATCTCGGTGTCGGCTATAACATGAGGTTCGCTGAAATGGATAATTGACATAACTAAATTATAATTTTTATCATAACCTAATGGCTGAACTCCGTGCCTATAAGCTAAAACTAGCCCAGATGGAAATGTTGTAAGGCTCCAGTCACTTAATTCATAAAATTCATTTCTAGCCAAGCTGCCTGGCTTAAATGCAGGGTTGCAATCTATTGTATATCCTAAGTCCCTGAAATTAACAATGGGCTGCATAAGTCAGTCTATACCCCATTCAATTTAAATTTTTTGATTACATTTAAATACAAAACATACTTATTCCACTTTCATGAAAAAGCAATTATCTTCCATGGACGCGCATTTTCTGGCAAAAGAATTATGGCAGCTGAAAGGCTCAAGAATAGACAAGATTTACCAGCCTGAATCCGATTTGATAATTTTCAGCTTTCACAAGGCTAATGAAGGCAGGAAAATACTGAAGATTAAGGTCGGCACCTGCGCCTACCTTATTGATGAAAAAGAGAATTATGATGAAACTTTGGGCTTTGGGATGTTCTTGAGGAAGCATCTTGACGGTTATTTCCTTGACTGCGTTGAGCAGCTTGAGCCTGAGAGGATTTTGAAATTTACTTTTAAAATCAAGGATGAGAAGAAGTTCTTTTATTTGGAGTTTTTCGGGAAAGGAAATGCTATATTATGCAGTGAGAATAATGCAATACTCAATGCTCTTGAGCATCACGATTTCAGGGAGCGGTCGATTAGGTCTAAATTAAAATATGTTTATCCCCTGATGAATTATAATCTGTTTGAGCTGAAAGAGTTGTCAGTCGTTTTTACAAATTCCAAAAAAGATTCTATAATCACTTCACTTGCAATAGAACTGGGACTTGGAGGATTGTATGCCGAAGAAGTTTGCTTGTTATCTTGCATTGATAAAACTGCCAATCCTAAAAATGTTGATGATAAATCTACGCATTCAATACTTAATTCACTTAATAAAATTATAAACAAGGAAATTGATGCTTATGTCGTTTTTGAGAACGGCCTGGTTATAGATGTTATCCCTTTTGACATGGAATTTTACAAAGGCAAGGATAAACGGAAATTTTCATCTTTCAGCGAGGCTTTATCTTTCTTTTATTTGCAGTTCAAAGAGATTAAGGAAACTGAGTTTGACAAGAAGCTTAAGAATCTGCAGAGAATAATTGAAGAGCAGAAGCAGACAATCGAAGCGTTTAGGATAGAAGAAACCGAGCTTCGCGAGAAAGGAGAACTAATTTATCAAAAATACGCTTTGATTAAAGAAATTCTTGATGAGCTGAACAAAGCTTCCAAGAAATATTCTTGGAAAGAAATCAAGGAGAAAGTCAAAGGGCATGATTTGATTAAAGAGCTTAATGATAAGGATAGAAAGGTAGTGGTGGAGATATAATCAACCACCTAAAAAAAGAATTTTTATTACTGACCATAAAACATACAACAGTATTACTGCCCCAATTATCTCTACTAAATTCTTTATTAGGTTTACTCTCCCTATTTTGTTTAATTTCGTCATTTTTTCCTCCTATGATTAACGTGATTTTTTATATATTTTATATCTTCTTTTAACTCTTTAAAATAGTTTTCAACGGATTTAGCCCCCCTAAAAAATTTATTCAGGATATGCCAGTAAACAACAAAAAATACGAGTGCAATTGCAATAAAAATAATCCAAGAAATTGACAAGTTATTTCCTGTTGCTGCAAACCACGCCCAAAATACTCCAAAAGCTACAAAACTTTTCCAGATTTTATCCCACAAATTTTCTTCTTCATTAAGCATATATTAGAGATGTGAGTTTCAATTTAAATAAATTGCCATTTTAATAAAATAGTTATACAAAATTTAAACCACCGCAAGCTTTTTAAACCGCATATTCTTCCTAAATGGCTTGGACGGCCATAGGGGCTTGGTATTACCTGATCCCATATTATGGGGCATTCGCCTTGTAAGGGAAGCTCGAACTCAGAAGTCAAGCAAGCCTCCGTTTCCAATAGTACTGTACTTATGTACGGGAGCCTGGAAAAGCTGTCCTCCTTTTTTTATAAATTCTCAATGTCTTTCTTAGAATGAATGTGGATCTCTTTTTCAGAGCTTAAATGGCCATTAAGAAGCCCTTTTTCTGCCAGTTCGGGGAAAACATTAGATTCCAAACTAGAACCAGAATATTCGAAAATCTGGGGCTCTGTGATGAATATGGGTGAGAACACAAGATAAATGTCTGATTTCCTTGTCTTTTGCTCAAAAGTAAGGACTTTATTGCCCTCGACCCTCACTGTGCCTTTTTCGCTGGGCTTTGAGGAAGTTGTAAGCATTATGGTTGCAATGGAATTCTGCTTTATGTGGTCATTCCACAGTTCTTCAATATTTATTTTATTGAAAATTATGTCACCATAAACTACAAGAAAGTTTGTGCTGATTTTTCCTTTCAGGTATTTTAAAGAATCTGCAGTCCCATTTGAAGACTTTTCCTCAATGTAATTTATTTTAACTCCGTAATCTGTTCCGTCTTTCAGCATTTCAAACAGTCTTGTCAATAAACTGTGCCTTGCTATGATAAAAATTGTCTTGAAATTATTTTCCCTTAGTTTTTTCAGCGCCAGCTCAATAACCGAGCTGTTTTTTATTCCGGCAGTTGCCCTATACTCGTCTTTTGAAATTCTAATGCGCTCTTCGCTGCCGCCAAGCAGGATTACGGCAGCCTTGTTCTCGCCCAAGGCATTCTTTGCAAGGTGCTCTATTGCCTGAGACCTGTTTCTGATATAGATATTGTCAATTATTGAATCTATATCCTGCAAAGTTTTCTCGTTGATTGTGATAGAGATTTTGGTTTTGACCATAGTATTATTAGTAGTACAAAGTAGGATAATGGTAAGATATTTAAATAACTTGCGCTTCTGAAGGAACTATGAAGATAACGGTTGTTGGCAGTGGATACGTCGGTCTCGTAACCGGCGCGTGCTTTTCAGAGCTTGGAAACGAGGTAATCTGCGTTGATATTGACGAGTCCAAGATAAGGAAGCTGAATGAAGGGATTATTCCGATATACGAGCCGGGGCTGGAAGAGCTGGTAAAGAAAAACAGGAAAGAGGGAAGGCTTAATTTCACAACTGACCTGAAAAAATCAATAAGGGAGTCAGAAATAATTTTTATCTGTGTCGGAACTCCGCCAAGGGAAAACGGGGAAGCGGACTTGAGCGCTGTTGAAAATGTTGCAAGAATTATTGCCGAAGTAATGGATTCCTACAAGGTCATAGTTGAGAAAAGCACTGTGCCCGTGAAAACTGGGGAAAAAGTCGAGAAAAGCATAAAGGCCTATAATATCCACAAAGTTGATTTTGATGTAGTAAGCAATCCAGAATTTTTGAGGGAAGGGAGCGCTGTGAACGATTTCATGCATCCGGACAGGATCGTTGTCGGATGCGGAAATGAAAGGGCGAAAAAAGTAATGGAAAAATTGTACTCTCCGCTGAAATCCAAAATTTTGTTCACGGACATAAAAAGCGCGGAAATAATAAAGCACGCCTCAAACTCTTTTCTGGCGACAAAAATTTCCTTCATAAATGCGATAGCAAACATCTGCGAACTGGCAGGAGCTGATGTTGAGAAAGTTGCAGAAGGCATGGGGCTGGATAAAAGAATCGGAAGACAGTTCCTGGACGCAGGCATAGGCTACGGGGGATTTTGCTTTCCGAAAGATGCTGAGGCATTCATAAGGATTTCCGAAAAGCTCGGCTATGACTTCAAATTATTAAAGGCAACGCAGGAAATAAACCATCACCAGGCGAGGCATTTTGTCAAGAAAATTGAAAAGGCGCTGTGGGTTTTGAAAGGCAAAACAATAGGGGTTTTGGGCCTTGCTTTCAAGCCGAACACTGATGACATGAGATTTGCGCCTTCAGTGGATATAATCCGGGAACTGCAAAAAGAAGGGGCGAAAATAAAAGCTTATGACCCGGAATCGATGGAAAAGTCAAAAGAAATCTTGAGCGATATTGAATATTGCGAGAACTCCTACGACGCTGCTGAAAATGCAGACACGCTTCTGATACTGACGGAATGGGGTGAATTCAAGGAGATGGATTTGAAAAAGCTGAAATCGCTGATGAAGCACCACTTGATAATTGACGGAAGGAATATCTACAATCCCGATGACATGAAAAAAGAGGGATTTAATTACATAAGCATGGGAAGAGGAGATGTATGATGGACGCGATAGTTCTTGCCGCCGGATATGCAACCCGATTGCATCCCTTGACTCTGAACACACCCAAGCCCTTGCTGAATGTGGCAGGAAAGCCAATAATCGAGCATATCATAAGAAAACTTGAAAAAATAAGAACTATAAATAAGATATATATTGTAACTAACAGCAAATTTGAAAAGAATTTTAGAGACTGGCTGAAGAATTTTGATGCCGGCAACCCTATAAAAATTGTGAATGATGGCAGCACGGGCAATGATGACCGGCTGGGGGCTTTGGGGGATGTGCATCACACTGTTGTTGCGAAGAATATTGAAAGTGATTTTATCGTTGTTGCAGGCGACAATCTTTTTGAACTTTCTTTGGATGAAGTGGCTGCTTTTTTCAGGAAAAAGCAGTCGAATGTCATAGTTTTGCATGATGTCAAGGACATCGAGCTGGCAAAACATTACGGCGTCGTGGAAGTTAATGCTAATAATATTGTGATTAATTTTGAGGAGAAGCCATCAAGCCCAAAATCTACCCTTGCTTCGACTGGCATTTACATGTTTCCAAGGAAAACAATTGATTTGATTAAGAAATATATCTCGCAGGGAAATAATCCTGACAAGACCGGAAGCTTTATTGAATGGCTCCACAAGAGAGACATTGTCTATTCATACGTCACAGAAAAAAAATGGTTTGATATAGGCAGTTTTGAGCAGCTGGAAAAGGCAAATAAATATTATAAGGGATAAAATTTGTAATTTAAAATATGCCAAATAAGTGCGATGCGTTGAAATGTAATAATAATTAAAATGACCATCAACAAAAAATATATTCAACTAAAAAATGAACTCGAAACTTTAAAATGAAAACAGTTCTTATCACCGGGGGGGCAGGTTTTATCGGGAGCCACCTGTGCGATTTTCTTATCGGCAAAGGATATAAAATAATAGCCATGGATAACCTGATTACAGGTGATTTAAAAAATATCGAACATTTAAGGCAGAACAAGAATTTCAGCTTTATTCACCACGATGTAAGCAGCCACATTGCCGTTAATGGAAACGTTGATTATGTACTGCATTTTGCATCTCCCGCATCCCCCATAGACTACCAGAAAATTCCAATCCAGACGCTTAAAGCCGGAAGCCTTGGAACGCATAATGCTTTGGGATTGGCTCTGGCAAAAAAAGCAAAATTTCTCCTGGCATCAACCTCAGAGGTTTATGGCGACCCTTTAGTTAATCCCCAGCCGGAGACTTACTGGGGGAATGTAAATCCTGTTGGCGTAAGGGGATGCTACGACGAGGCAAAAAGATTTTCAGAAGCTCTCGTGATGGCATATCACCGAATCCATAAATTAGACACAAGAATTGTCCGTATTTTTAATACCTACGGCCCAAGAATGAGAAAAGATGACGGAAGGGTCGTCCCGAATTTCATAGGCCAGGCGGTTGCAAATGAGCCAATGACCCTTTATGGAAGCGGAAAGCAGACAAGGAGCTTTTGCTATGTAAGCGACTTAGTTGATGGAATTTACAGGCTAATGGTTTCTGACCTGAACGAGCCTGTTAATATCGGCAATCCCGAAGAAAAGACAATTTTGGAATTTGCCGAAACAATAAAAGAATTGGCAAAAAGCAAAAGCAAGATTGTATTCAGGAACCTGCCTGTGGATGACCCCCATGTAAGGTGCCCGGACATCTCAAAGGCCAGAAAAGAATTAAAATGGCAGCCTAAAATAGGGTTAAAAGAAGGAATAGGCAAGACGATTGAATGGTTTAAAGAGAATTAGCTTTTGGCATTTCTTTTATGTCAGCCTTGACGAACATTTTTTTGAATATCTGATAGTCCTCTTTTTCAAAAGTTCTTAATAACAAAATAACCACAAAATAAACTAATCCCGCTGAAGGTATTACTAAGAACAATCTGAGATTTACATAAACTATAAAAGTTACCATCACTGCCGTAGCAATTAACGGCTTAATTAATATTAGAATGAAATTAAACCTGTGCAATGATTTTGACACGTACCAATAATACAATATAAACAAGAATATTTCTGTGAAGAAAGTTGATACTGCAGCGCCTACATAGCCCATTTTTGGAATCAATATTAAATTTAACACAACGTTGAAAACAGCTGTCAACCCCTGCCCAATCATCCTGCTGTTTTGCTGGTCAACTGACGATAAAGCATAAGCCATCAGGTAGTTCAGGAATTTAATGAACAAGAACCATGAGATTATCTGGAGCGCAATTACCGAGCCTATATACTCTTTTCCGTAAAAGAAAACTATAATCCTGCTGGCTAAAATGTATAATCCCGCTGATATTGGTAAGCCTAATATGTATAAGTATTTGAATGATTTTTTGTACAGGTAGATTAAATCTTCTTTCGAAGTTTTGTAGTATCTTGACATTACAGGATAGATTGCATTCGTATAGACTGCCGGAATGAACAGGATTGCCAGGGCAAGATTGTATGCGACGCTGTAGACTGCCACTTCAACATCGCCTTTCATTTTTGAAAGCATTACGCTGTCAATGTAGAAGTAGATTGAGCTGAAGAAAAATGCCATGCCAATGGGAAAAGCCGCTTTTACTATATCTTTCATGAATTTGAAGCTTAAGTCCAATTTTACTTTTATGAACTTTTTTTGCGCTATTATGAAGGCTATGCTTACCATTAATGCTTCAACAACTATGAATATAAAGCTGAAAGCTATCACTCCATAGCCTTGGAATAAGACGTATAACCCTAAAGAAGTTAGAATTAACATCCTCAAGGTTTTAATCAATGAATCATAGAACATCCTCTCAAATGCCCTGAAAACTGAGTAAAATAAGTCTGTGAAAGTAGATATGATTGTGAAAATCCAGATTAAGTAAACTACATATCTTGTATCTTTTGGATAGTTTAATCCGTTTAACAGCAGAATTATGAAAGCCCACGTTACCAATGCAAAAATTAATTTTACTACAAATGCGTTTATGAAATATTTGTTCGCATTGCCCTTGTCTCTTGAGATTTCCCTGATCAACAGGTGGTTAATTCCCAAATCTGCTGTTATTATTGCTATAAATGACAATGAAATGGCAAAGCTGAATTTGCCGAAAGAAGCCTGGTCTAAAATCCTTGCAGCATAGACCATCAAAACGAATTGCAGTATTTTTGAGATTATTTCCCCGCTGCTCAAAAACAATAAATTCCTGTATATAGACTTGACGGCGCTCATATCCCAAACCAATGTATAATCGTTTAAAAAGTTTGTTATAATCATTAAATTTATAAACCATCTTCTCAAATTAATCATTATGAAAACAGCGCTGGTTTTAACGTCCACTTTTCCGAGATGGAAGGATGACACGACTCCGGGATTTGTTTATGAGCTTAGCAGCAGGCTGGCTGAGAAAGGAACAAAAATAATAGTCATGGCTCCGCATGCTGTCGGGGCCCTAAGGCAGGAAAACCTCGGGCATGTCGATGTCCACCGTTTCAGGTATTTTTACCCGTATAAATTCCAGAAGCTCGCTTACGGAGCCGGAATCATACCTAATTTCAAAAAAAGCTTTGCAGCCAAGCTCAATGTCCCATTTTTTCTTTTATCAGAATATTTTTCGGCCAGGAGGCTGATTAAGCAGGAGAATCCGGATTTCATCCATGCGCACTGGCTGATACCTCAGGGGATTATAGGGGCAATGCTAAAAAACAGGAAAACAAAACTTATTGTTACTGTCCATGGAAGCGACCTGTTCCCGCTGAAAAACTTTGTTTTCAAAGCGCTTCAGAGAAAAGTCCTGAAAAATTGCGATTTCTGCACGGTAAACAGCGAAGCTACCAGGGATGAGCTAATCAAGCGATTTCCCGAATACCAGAATAAGGTAAGATTAATTCCGATGGGTGTTGATACAGGATTATTTGTCCGTAAAGATATCAAATCCAAATTCAGGCAGTATAGGAACCAAAAAATAATAATGTATGTGGGCAGGCTGAACGAGCAGAAAGGGGCGGATTATCTGATTAAATCACTATCACTGGTAAATAAAAAAATACCGAATTCAAGGCTGCTTATCATCGGTGAAGGGGCTTACAAAAAAAACCTTCAAAAAATTGCAGGATCGTTAAATCTGGCCAATGTGGAATTTCTGGGCCCAATACCTCATCATAATCTGCCTGACTATTATAACCTAGCTGATGTTTTTGTGCTGCCTGCGGTGACGAGCAGGATTGGAACAGAAGGGCAGGGGCTCGTTTTGGCCGAGGCAATGGCGTGCGGGGCATGCGTCATAGGCACGGAAACAGGAGGAATTAAGTTTTTGATTAAAAACAATGAGAATGGATTGCTTGTTAAGGAAAGAGATGAAAATGATTTGGCTGAAAATATAATTAAAGTTCTTTCGGGTAATAAATTGAGGCAAAAATTATCAAAGAGCGGAATTCAGTTTGTAAAGAAGAATTATTCGTGGGATACGATTGTCAGGAAATTTAATGAGTTATACAAACAATTAAAATGAAAACCAGCAAAAATCAAAGATTTTTGGGGTCCAGAAAATCCGGAAGATTTTCTAGGCAATTAAAAGCCGGGTTGTACAATATTTTGAAAATGCCTTTGGGAAGGAAAGCCCTGAAATCACTGTCGAAATCTGTTTATGCCAAAAATATTAAAAGAAATAATAAATCAGCAAATAAAAATAATCCAAAATCCAAACAAAAAAAATTCTTGTTTTCCATAACGATAGACACCGAATCCGGCTATGTGAAGAAAAATAATGAAAGAGTTTGGCAGAAAAGTAATCCCAAAGCTTACATCGGCTATTACCAAGGAATTGAGAACTGGAGGAAGTTATTAAACAAATATGGCGCGAAAGCGACATTTTTCCTGTCGACAAACTGCTTCAGCGCAAAAGATAACGATTTGGATAAAATTAAAAAACAATTAAAATCATTATTGAATGAAAAGCATGAGATTGGCCTACACCTGCATCCTGACAGCGATTTGGCACTGCAATTGACTCTGAAAGAAAAATTTCATTATACAAGCTCTAAATTTTATAATTATTCTCAAATTAACCAATTCATCAAGACTTCTAAAAAACTGATTAAAGATAATATAAATTTTATTCCTACCAGCTTTAGATGGGGAAATTGGGCGCTTAATACAGATGCCGTTATGGCATTGCAGGAAAATGGTTTTAAGGTTGACAGCTCGGCAACGCCCGGGATAAAAGGGCACCCAAATGATGGAATGAGTTATGACTGGAGCAAAGCTGGTGAGCATTATCCTTGGAAATTATCATCAGATGATTATCAGGATACTAAACGCCAAAATTCAAAAGTTCTTGAGATTCCGATTGCAACATTTAGTTTCATGGGAAAAACATTTCTGGCAGATCCTGTTTATTCTGAATTGCTGAAATCGGCTTTTGATTATTATTACAGGAACGCCGACAGGAGCAAAAATCCATTTGTTTTTGTAGTTATCTCCCACAGCATAGAATCAACGCATGAAGACGGAGGCGTTACTCAGGTGATTAAAGATACTGAAGAATTTATTAAACACGCAAAGAAATTTGATGATGTTGAGTTTGTGACGATTAATGAGGCTTATAAAAGAATTAAATAATTATTTTTTTCCCTTTCCCAGCATTGCAACGTAATAATGGTAGATTGTATTGCCTTTGTAATGTACTATAAATGAAATTAACTGGATTAAGACAGACACGCTGCCGTAAATAACTAAATACCAATAAAGCATGGCATATTGAGGCAATGCATTCCAATAATATTTGTTTAATATTTCCAGTATGACTAAAACATTGATGTGAAATATGTTGAAAGGAGCGCTCCAGAATTCCCTTATGAAATCGTAAGTATGGTATAACTTTGCCCCTGTTTCTGTCGAGCCGCCTTCAACATTTGGGCTTTTTCCGGCTATTAAATAATATTTTTTTAATTTTTCATCGACTTTGTTGTTTTTTCTGTCCCTTATTGCATTCTTGACAACGGCTGACTTTAAAGCTGACAAAACAGTTGATCTTGAAAATACTCCACATAAAAATCCAAATATCACAGCTGATTTGTACCCTGTTGCCAAAAATACTCCAAATCCTAGGCCGAAAAAGATTAATGGCACGGATAGTTCATGGTAATATTGCTCAAGAAAAGTTCCCATCATGCTACCTTCTTTCCTGTATCTTGCAACTTCGCCGTTTACATTGTCCAGTATGACTGTGAAATGGATTATCAGGATTCCAATCAACAGAAATTTTAGGGTTCCAAATGCCATGAAAACTGAGCCTAAAATTGCCAATAGGACCATTCCTATAGTGACTTGGTCTGCCTTTATTGGAGTGTAAAGCAACAGTTTAGTAACAAAAATAGAAATCTTCATGGTAACCCATTCCATGTACAATGGCCTTCTGCCTTTGGAATCTTTATAGCAGATTTCCCTTAGTTCTTTTATGGATTCTACCATTATATTAAGCCAATGAAATTGATATTTAAAGGTATCTTTTAGAATTAATATGGTTTTTTAGATTGCTTAGTATAAAATAGGGAATCCTCAGCTTTCCCAAAACCTGGTCGGGCCTGCCGTGAAAATCCGAGCCGCCTGTTTCCAAAATATTTTTTTCTTTAACAATTCTCCTAAATTTATTAATTATTTTTGCATTTGCCCTTTTTCCGGTATGGTATCTGGAAGTTTCGTATGAATAAAATGTTTCTATCCCGTCACCACCATTTTTTAAAAAATAATCCATGAAATTATCAGTGTCAAAATTATCATAAACCCCCGGGTGTGAAATAAAAACCATGCCATTGGCAGCGTGAATCGCCTTTATTGCATCTTTAACGCTTATTTTGTTCTTTCTTTCAACGTAGGCTTTTTTGCCGACCGCCAGGTATTTGTCAAAGACTTCATCAAATGAACGTACTTTGCCAGGATTGTTTTTTAGAATTACTTTTGCGATATGCGGCCTTCCGATTTCGCCTTTTGCCAATCTCTTGACTTCACCGTAAGTTATCTTAAATCCTAATTTCTGGAACTTTTTTATGGTGTCCTTTTTTTGCTGTTCCCTGTAAGATTGTGCTTTTTTTAATAAAGAATTTAGCGTTTTATTTTTATGGTCGATGAATAAGCCGAGAATATGGGTGTCAACATAGCCCGGGTCATCACAGCTTATTTCAACCCCTGGAACTATTTCAATTGGCTTATTTTTTGCTGCTTTTAGTGCTTCATTAATACCATTAATTGAATCATGGTCCGTTATTGCTATTGCAGCCAGTTTGGTTTTTATTGCAAAATTTACCAGCTCAGCCGGCGTTAATTTCCCATCGGAAGCTGTTGTGTGGCACTGCAGGTCTATGTTTTTTGCCATGAGTCACAGAATATTTTTAGATTTCAAACTTTTGAGTAATTTACCGACAGATTCCTCAACTGACTCTTTGTCGGTGCTGAGAGTCAAGTCGGGATTTTTGGGCTCCTCGTACTTCGAAGACACGCTTAGGAAGTCCTCAAATCCTTTCTCTTTTTTTTCGGCTTTCCCGTAGTGCCCTTTTACATCCCTTTTTCTGCATACCTCAAGCGGGCATTTTACATAAACCAGGAACATTTTTTTCAGAATGCTTTTTGCGTATTCCCTTGAGCTTTCTGTCGGTGAGGCAACAGAGGCTATAACCAGAACGCCGTTTTCAGATATTATTCTGCATATGCCTGCCACTCTTTTCATGTGCTCATTTCTTTCTGCAGCCGAGTAGCCTAAATCAGAAGATACTGTTTTTCTTATTTCATCCCCGTCTACAATCACAACGGGAATATTGTCATGCCTCAGCCTTTCAGCCAGCCCGGCAGCTATTGTTGACTTTCCTGCGCCGTGCAGCCCCGTAAACCATACTGTCCAAGATTCTTTCATTTTTCTGCTGATTTACTCCTGCTTTTTACTGCTTTTTTAAGGTTTTCCAAAATGCTTTCGGGTATTTGGATTTCCCCCATTGTTGACCTGTACATATCGTGGTGGTCATTCCCGCCGCTTTCAAGCAAGTTTTTTGACTTTACAATTTCTTTATAAAATTCTATTAATTTTTTATTTCCGTTACTGTCAATTTTAAGCTCAGGGCATACTATGTGGTAAGGGTAGTAAGTTTCTATTCCGTCGCCGCAGTTGGCTATAAAATAATCAATAAGCTTTAATGAATGCTCTCTTGGATAAATTCCTGGATGAGCCAGTATGGCCAATCCTCTGGCTTGCTTTATTATTTTAATTGCATTGGGTATGGATACTCTGCTTTCTGTCTTTATGAATGCTTTCTTCCCTCTCCCAATAAGTTTGTCAAAAACGTCCCTCACAGAAGAGAATTTGCCAGGGTATTTTTTGATAAGGTATTTTGCTATGTGCGGCCTTCCAAAAGTTCCGCCGACGGTTTTCCTGACGATTTCATAGTCTATTTCATATCCAAAGCCGTTCAGCTTTTTGATAATCTGCTTTTTGTTCTCTTCCCTTTGCTCGTTTATATGGCGTATCAGCTCGATTAATTTTTTATTATCAGGGTCAACGAAAAGCCCCAGGACATCTATCTTCTCGTAGCTAAACAGCGGGTCATCGCAGCTGAGCTCCACACCGGGAATTATTTCTATATTTTTTCCTTTAGAATACTTTGTAGCTTTCTTTAATGATCCCAGAGAATCATGATCAGTAATAGCGATAGCGCTCAATTTCTTTTTTATCGCCAGTTCTACCAGTTCTTCCGGAGACAATTCCCCGTCGGAAGCTGTTGTGTGGCTTTGCAGGTCTATCATTTTAGGTAAGGAAAGTGAGTATCTGTTGATATTATTTCATTTCTTCAGCAGCAATTCAAGCCTTTTTGCCAGCTTTTCAAACCTGCCTGAATCAATCACAACTTTTTTTACTGGAGACATCTTCACGAATTCTTTGCCGTCTTTTTCCGTGAGCACTTCTTTTTTTTCAAAAGAGCTGTCAACAGTGTAAGGCTGGCCTATATTGCCCCTGAATGGAAATATTTTGATGTGAAGGTGCTCTTTTTTCTCTTTCCATGTCGTGCATTTGCCGTAAGCTGCAATCGGAACAGAGTTGGATTTGTCATCGGCTTCAGCGCTCAGATTTTCGTTGCTTATCATGACCTGCGCCATTGCGCCGCTTATTTTGGAAAAAATAACCCCGTAGTTTTCGGCTAATCTTGGATAGGCTTCGATTTGAGAAAAATGAGTCAGGTGCATCAGAGGCATAATCTGCACCGTAAAATCAAACTCCGGATTGCCTCCGGTTTGCGGGGACAAAGTGGCAAACCAGCCGTTCTTTTTATTCCCTACTTTGAAAATAACAGCGCCATATCCAGTTTTTTCTCCGACTTTATAGGCTGCGTCTTTGCATAAGTTGCAGCTCTCCCTCCGATTGGAATCCTCTTTCAGCAACCTATGGATTTCGCTGGATTTATTCATTTTAATCATCTATGACTTTTATGTATTCTTTGTCCCTTGATTCACTAAGATAGGAGTCAAAATACCCAACAACTGCCCTGTAATATTTCTCCCCTGTTTTTTTGGTCACTTCTTCCATGACTCCGCTGAATTCAATATTTTCTTTGGGATATGCAAGCATGCAATAGTCCCTGGAATAGAAGACTACTTTGCTTATTTCCAGATTCCTGCAGGCGCTGTCTCCCCCAATGAATCGTGAATCGGAGACTTCGTAGCATCCTGGTCTTACTATAGAATCTTTATTATCTTTGACTGTGGCATTAAATTTTGCAACTCCGATGTTCCTGTACTTTTCTTCTCCCCATTTGAACCAGGTCTCATCTTTATTTTCTACGGCAAATATGATAAATAAGGTATTCCTGAAAAAACCCTCTGATTTTTTCCTGTGCATATTTTTCATGTACGTCTCCTTATTGTGTACCATGTGCCTGTTCCTTTTTGTATAGAAATCCCCCCATTCATCATAAGTCTTCCACCTAAGATCTTTGGATTTTGCTGTCTTAAGGAATTCCATGAGGTTCCAAAATTTCTTTTTTCCATAGACCACTATGTTGATGTCAGACTTATAGTGGGCGTAGTGCCCCATAAGCGTGGAATAAGTGATTCCAAGGTCCTCGAGCCTCAGGCCGCTTTTGAGCAGGAAAGAAACAAAATCAAATACTCTCCTCAGGTGCTTGTCCATCTCTTCCAGTGGCATGCTCATAAGCTCTGCCAGGCCTATTTTTGGAGAATATTCCCTTTCAATGTATTTTTCCGGCACTGCGAAAAACAGAGGGCTTTTCTCATGAACCTCGCTTTTGAAAATGTAATGCGGATAAGCCCCGGCAAAGTTTTTAATGTACTTTTTCAGGCTGTTTGTGTCCCTCCACAAGTTAAGCCGGTTCATTTTTCTTCCGCTAATGAACCTGTAGGGGAGAGCGTCGCTGTGTATTTTGTCGGTGGGTATGTACTTCGGCTTTACAAGTATTTTTCCTTTAGGATGCTCGTTGCCATAGACTTGGCAATAAAGCCCATCTTTTGTGGTAATTATTGCAGATTCGTAATAATGCATTTTAAAAACCTGATTTGATGAATTCTTTTTCTCTCCTTTCGTTGAGGTAGGCATCAAAATAGCCGATTACCAGCCTGTAATATTTTGCGCCTTTTTTTGGGGTTACAAGCTCAAGCATCCCGCATGCAGTTATCTCCTCCCCTTTCAGCGCCTGCTGCACAAAAGGAATTGAGTATGTCACAACTCTTTTTATTTCCAGAGAACTGTCAATTTTTATATTTTTTGAATGAAAATCAACTATTTTTCCGTCCGTAATTTCATAAAACCCTGGCCTCACGTGGCTGTTATAATGGTCTGTGACTTTTCCTTTTATTGTGGCAGTTCCCAGCGGCTCAACTTTATCCTCGCCCCACCTGAACCATGTTTCGTGGGGCTCTTCAACGGTGAATAACGTGAAAACCGTGCCGGAGAACATTCCTTCATATTTTTTTCTCCTCATGTGATTGATGTACTCTTTTTCGGTGAAATGCGCTGATTCTGAAGTTTTATGCTCCTGGTAGTATTTTGACCATTCTTTGTCAGTTTTCCAGTGCAGTTTTTCGTGCTTTGCAGTTTTCAGATAATCAAGAATTTTCCATCCGTTGCCCTTGCCGTAGATTATTATATCCATATCTGACTTTCCAAGGGTGTAATTTCCCATTAAAGTGGAATGAGTTATACCCAGATTTTCTGGATTTACCCCGCTTTTTGCAAGGAATCCTACAAGCTCCATCACCAGAGTTAAGTATTCATCCAAGTCTTTTTTTGGGACCTGCATTAGCTCCTGCAGGCCTTTCCTTGGGTCGTGGACTGCGCTTATTTTTTTTCTCGGCACAGCAAAAAACCAGTTCTTGGTGTCTTTGCAGTTGTAGATATAATCGGGAAATTTTTTCTTGAACTGCCCCACATAAGACTTGAGCTTCTCCTTGTCCGCGAATAAATTGAACCTGATCAGGCATTTTTCAAACAGAAACCTGTACTTCAGGCCTTCTCCTTCCAGCGCATTTTTAGGTATGTATTTAGGCTTGACTATAACATAGCCCTCGGGGTGCTCGTTTGAGTACGATTTGCACTGAAACCCGTCCACAGTATCCAGCAATATTGATTCGTAAAAGTGCATGTAAACCACCTGAAACGTATATCCCGCGTATTAGTCCATCCTATTTAAATTTAACTTAATGAGGTTGGAGCACTATCCGGGATAAATTTTGCCTGATTTAAATTTTATTGATGATTTATTTTAAGTTCTTAAGAATTTCGTTTAATTTTTCTGACAATATTCTCCAGTCAAAGTTTTTTGTATCTTCGCTGTAATCAGGCCTTGAATTGTTTTCGAGCTTTAGCATTATTTTCTCACTCAATTCCTCGGCATTATCTGGGGCTGCTAGGCTTCCGTTGTATTTCTTGAGCATTAATGAGACATCTCCAATGTCAGTCGCGACGATATGGACATTGCATGCCATGTATTCTGCCAGCTTGTATGGGAAGCAGTATTTTGTGAATTCGTTTACAGTGTTGGGGACAACCGCAACATCAGAGCTGTTAATCCCTAAAACAACGTCCTCTCTTTTTGGAAATGCCCTAAAGAGGATATTTTTTTGTTTTATGTCTATCCCTTTTTCAACCTCTCCGCTTAAAAGAAGGAAGGTGTCCGGAAAATCCTGCCTTACTTTTTCAAATGCTTCAAGCAAAATGTTTGCACCCTTTAATTTCTCAAGATGCCCTATATAGGTAATAATTTTGGATTTTAAAGGCAATTTTAATTTTTTCCTTGCTTTTTCCCTGTCGATTGGCTTGAACAAGTTCAGCTCAATTCCGTTTTGGATAACATAGGTAGGCCTTTTTCTTGTCTTTGAAATATGTTCTTTTAATGCCTCACTTACTGTCAAAACAATGTCTGCTTCTTCGACGACCTTTTTATGCAGATTTGCTACAAAATGGAATTTATACGTGTCATAAGTTTCAAAATTATCCTGAAGGTCATAGATTAAAGGTATGCTGAATTTTTTTGAAAGATGATTGCCGAGAGCACCAATTAATGGGTCGGAAGTTGCAACAATCACATCATAATTTTCTTTTTTAATTAACTTTTTTGTCCCATGGAGAAAGGAGAATATGGAGAAAAATGACACCGGAACAACAAAAAACCTTAATCCGTTTTTCTCAACAATCTTAGACTCTTTTCTTGTATAATCCGGGCACAGGAAATCAATTTGGTGCTTTTTTGCTAAATTTTCGAACATCCTTACCTGGCGCCCGAAATTCTGCATAACCATATCCTTGTTTGCTCCAAAGCGCTTCATTATGACAAGAATTTTCATTTTTGGTTCAATTATTATTTTTAATTTAATTCTACATTTTTTTAATCAACTAAGATTCCGCGGCTCAGTTTCTGCAAATTGCAGCATAAGGCAGGTTTCTTCCTTGATTTTACGGCAAAGGACGCCTTATGCGTTGATTATTATTAGTTTTTGTTGACGTATTTTTATAATTAATTCTTATAATTATTTTTATACCAATCAATTGTTTCTTTCAAGCCCCGGTCGATTGTATATTTTGGCTGCCACTTTAGAATTTTTTTTACTTTATCTATTGCAAGGTATTGCCTGTCTATCTCATTTTTTGCTTCTCCAAGAATTTTTGGCTTTGTGTTCTTTTCCATTAATTTTATTATTTTATTGTATAAATCAATAACACTGATTGGTTTTCCCGTGCCGAAATTAAATGCCTGCCCGATAACCTCTTTCCTGTGTAAATTTTCTGCTAACGCCAAATATGCGCTGACCGCGTCTTTTATGTACATGTAATCTCTTTCTGGAGTACCATCACTTCTTATGATTGGCTGCTTCCCTCTTAGGATTGTGGTTATTACATCCGGAATTATTCTGCTCATGTTCATATCCGCCGGGCCATATGTGTTTGCATTCCTTGTAATCGCTAAAGGAAGACTGTAAGTCATGTAATAGCATCTTGCAAGAATTTCAGCGCATGCTTTTGATGCATCATAAGGATAATATCCGTTTAGCGGAGATTCTTCGGTGTAAGGCAATTTCTTTTGCTGGCCATAAGCCTTATCGGATGACGCAACAATCAGGCCTTTCACCGTTTTTGACAATCTGCATGACTCAAGAATGTTCCACGTGCCTTTTATGTTGGATTCAAATGTTGATAATGGGCTTCTGTTCGCAGGCCCGACAATTGCCTGCGCTGCGATATGGAAGACAAACTGAATATCATATTCATTTATAGTTCTTTCACAATCATGGAAATTTATCAAATCGCCATGGATGATGTTCACTTCGTTTCTTAAATTTAGAACGTCCAAATTGCTTGTTTTCTTTACATCCCTTACTATAGTTGTTACATTGGCTTTTTTGCCTGCCAAAGCTTTTGCAATATGGCTCCCTATAAACCCGTCTGCCCCAGTTACAAGAACGTTCATCCCTTTCCAGTTCATTTCAGCCATTTCATTCCTCCCTTGTTGTAAATTTCATTAAGCTCTATGACATCCTTTAAGGTATTCATTGACTTCCAAAATCCCCTGTGCTTGAAAGCTGCAATCTGCTTCGATTTTGCAGCTTCCCTTAAAACATCCCTTTCCAGGTCATAACCTTTTTTCATGCAATCAAAAATCTTTTTGTTGAAAACGTAAAATCCGCCGTTCATGAAATATTCCAATTTTGGCTTTTCCTTAAAGCCAATAACTTCATTTTTTTTGTTTAACTCCAAAATTCCGAATGGCGACTCTAAACTAACAGCTGTCAGTGTCACAATTTTTTTATTTTTCTTGTGAAACTCGCTTAATTTATCTATATTGACATCACTTAAATCATCGCCATATGTAACAAAAAAATTATCATCTTTGATTAAATGCCTTACTTTCTGTATTCTTTCTGATTTATTTGCATCTATTCCGGTGTCAACAAACTGAATTTTTACTTCTTTTTCGTCCCTGAAGTATTCTTTTATTTTTTCTCCCTTATACCCAAGGCAGAAAATAAATTCCTTGTGGCCGTAAGACTTGTATATCTGCACTATGTGCCATAAAATCGGCCTGTGGCCTACATTAATCAAAGGCTTTGGAATTTCCTCTGTATATTCGCTTAATCTGGTACCTTTCCCCCCACATAGCACTACGACCTGCATAGCTATAAAGGTTAGAATTCAGTTTAAAAAGATTGCGATACGAAACTTTACTTTTTCCCGGCAACTACAAAATAATAAGTCGGAAACCTTTTTGTTAAGTCAAAAATATCCAGAATGCTGAATATCTGTGCAATTATGTAAACTGGCCATAAAACGTATGCTAGGATTTGAACAAACTTTCTTATTTCCTTTGGAAATAACAATGGAATTCCTTTGATTAGCGAATGCAATAAAACAGCAGGCAAATTAAATATTCCGCCGATTGCTTCAATTCTTTCTATCTTGAAATCTTCTTCAAGAACGGTTTTTAATCCATATTCTGTGAACCTGTATTTATCATCAGGCGCATCGTGGATTGGATAAAAGAAAGGCACTACTAAAATTAATTTTCCTTCTTTTTTCAGTATTTTATTTGTTGACTTAGCGACCTCAAACGGATTCTTAAAATAATAAAATGAATTTACTGAAATCACTTTGTCAAAGGAATTTGGCCTGAATGGAAGCCTGTCGGCGTCAGAAACCAAATGAGTTTTTGAAGTTTTGCTTATGTCAAGGCAAACAATTTTTCCTTTAATGCCTTTGTGGTAATACGGGTTCGAGCCGCAGCCTAAATCAAGAACTTCATCGTTTTTATCGTTAAATTCAGAATTAATAAAATTTTTAATTTTATTTTTTATTATGAAAAAATCTCCAATCATTTTAATTCGTGTTTAGTCTTTCCTAAACATGTCAGCCACAAAACCGAAAATTACAATCTGCAGGCCTATGGTAATTATGAGGATATCCAGCATCATCAGGCCCAAGTGCCTGAAGGCGCCCCCTCCAAAAAACTGGAAATAAACAAGGTATAGCCCAAGAATGAATCCGGCAAGCAAAATCAGCGTTCCAACCCAGCCGAAGAATTTCAGCGGCTCGTAATCCCTATAAATCCTGGTAAGATTTATCCACGCCCTGATTGCATAGCTGAATGGATTTGAGATTAACCTGCTCTCATCATGCCTTTTTGAAAAGTAAATTGGAATTTCCTTTATTTTGAACTTGCCGCGCACGGCCCTTATAATCTGCTCCTGCGTGTAAGTGTGGTTTGAAGTGATTTGAACTTTTTTTGCCACTTCCTTTGTGAAAGCCCGAAATCCGGTTTGGGCATCAGAAATTTTCAGGCCGGTTATGTTTGAGATTACCCTAGAAAACGCCTTGTTGCCAAGCCTCTTGACCATCGGCATTTCTTCAATCCTGCCTTTAAACCTGCTCCCAAGCACCAAGTCGTAGCCTTTCTCAATTTCAGCAACAAGCTTTGGAATCTCATCGGGCTGGTACTGCCGGTCGGCATCAATGTGAACGATGACATCGGCTTTCATCTCAAGAGCTTTTTCTATTTCTGCCCTGAAAGCCTCCGCCAGGCCATAATTTTTCGGAAAGGAATAAACCACCGCTCCCGCTTTCTTTGCGTTTTTTGCCGTTTCATCCCTGCTGCCATCATCAAGAACAAGAACTTCGTAACTGTGATTTCCTTTGTCCATTACTTCTACTATGGAACCAACTAGCTTGCCTATGGTTTTTTCCTCGTTATAGGCCGGAATAGTGACTACTATCTTCATACCCTGCTCGAATGGTAAAATATTTATATACCTTTCTGTTTTGCCGGCAAGGGGATATGGAACTTTTTAGCATAGTATTTTTTTTGGTTGTTTTGTACGGTTTTGGTAGCTCTGTCTCTTTCATTGCAAAGGAATCGGACGATTTTCTTGAAAGAAATTTGATGAGATTGGGGATTGGCTTGGGGGTTATGCTGTTGTTTGGTTTTTTGCTAAATGTGCTAAAAATCCCGTTGGACTGGAGAATTTTTCTTGGGCTTGGCATCCTAATATTAATTGCAAAGAGTTATTTTGATTACAGGAAAAATAAAACAATTATTCCAAAATTTAATCTTAATTTTTATTCCATTTTGATGCTGATTCTTTTCGCAATAACCCTGTACATGTATGTGCACGGCGCTTTTGCTTATCCCTACCTTGAGGATGATGACTCCTGGAGCCATGCCATGAGTGTCAAGTACGTTTCAGTGGAGAAGACCGTTTTCACGGGAAAAGAGGTATTATTTCACTATATTGACCCCTATCCGCCGGCTTATGACATGCTGCTTGGAATTGTCCACCAAACAAATGATTCAGTTTACTGGACTTTGAAATTTTTCAATGCCCTGATAATTTCACTGAGCATCATTTTCTTTTATTATTTTGTAAAAGTTTTTTCAAACAGCTCAAAGAAAGCTTTTTTTTCTACCTTGGCTTTGTTTGCTATTCCGGCCTATCTTAGCCATTTCATCTGGGCGATTGCGCTGACGATGCCCCTGTTTTTTGTGGCGTTTTACTGCACTGAAAAAATTAGGGATGACCGGAACTGGTGGATAATCACTGCTTTGGTCATTATGCCGACTGTTACGTCATCTCCGACGCACAGCGCTTATTTTGGATTGTTTTTTGTTGTATACTTTGCTGCAAGACTGATAGCCGAAAGAAGATTTCTGATTTATGAGTTTCTTGCAGGATTAAGCGGAGTTGTTCTGGCTTTTGTATTATGGTGGGCTCCAACAATCATCGAGCATGGATTTTATAAAGTTATCCAGACAATTAACCCACGGGCAAGTGCAGGCATACTAAATGTGATTGGGACAGGGGACAGGGTTTATTCAGTTCCGGATTTTCTTTGCGGCCCTAGCAGCGATTGCTATAATGGAGTTAATATGATTAATAATCCCATAGGCATTGGAATTGTTGTTTCGATTCTTGCCTTAATTGGGTTTATATATTTAATTTTTAATTTTGGAGAAGCGTTCAGGCAAAAAAATTATTATGTATTTGTATCAATTTTATGGTTTGTTCTGGCGCTGTATGCTGTGAACTCCGCCAAAATGCCGGTCAAGATATCTCCGTTCAGGGCATGGATGCTGTTTGCAGTTGCGGCTGCAATCACTGCCGGGGAAGCTATAAACATTTTGAATAATGTTGTCAAATCTTTAACCAAGAATATTATTAAAAACGGAAAAGTTGTTTTGCTGGCTTCATTTGTTTTCATTTCAATCATTATTATTCTAGTATTCTTAACTTCCTTTATTCCAAAATATAAAGTAAACACTGCTGGATGGCCTCCTGGGGCATTCTGGACTTCAAATGAGGAAATACAGGGTTATGTCTGGTTTAAAGGAAATGTTCCTTCCGGAGCAAAAGTATTCACTTTCTCAAATAGCGGGGTTGTAATAGGCATGGATAAATTCATCTGCTCATGGTGCCAGGATGTAAAAGAATTCCAGAAAACTTCCATCAACATGACGGCAACAGAAGTTTATTCCAAACTGAAAAACGACAAGTACCAGTATGCTGTTATTGACGGGCAGGCTGCCAAGAAATTCGGGCAGAATAAGACAAACAATTTAATATCCCCCCTTGTAACACAATTCAATCTTCAGCCAGTATTCCAGAATAATGGCATTATAATACTGAAAATATAATCTCCTTGGTGGCAGTCTTTAGATGGCAAATAATCAAAAATCAAATTCAGGAAATTCAAACCCCATAAGGGGCAAGTTTCTGGAAATAATTTATAATTCCCCGTTTGAGAGAAACATAAATCTGATTTTGAGATATTCCCCAATTGTTAAAAAACTAAAAAAGATCTCAATGAAAGCCAAAAAGCCATTAAACGTGCTCGAAATCGGCTCCGGGAGCATAGGCGTAACCAGATTTTACAACGGCGAAGTTATCGGCATAGATATAACTCCTGAAAAATATAAAAATCCAAGGCTTAGGTTCATTAAGGGCTCTGCTACGAATCTTCCATTTGCTGACTCAAGCTTTGATGTTGTGATATCAGTTGACACGCTTGAGCACCTCACAAGAAAAGAGCAGGTGAAAATGGTTTTGGAAGCTTACAGAGTTGCAAAAAAGCTCATAATGCTTACCTATCCCGTCGGCTTCAACAAATACCACAAGAGAATACTGAAGAACTGGAAGAAAAGCCATTTAACTGCCTCACTTGAAGAGCACCTTCACGGCGGAACAGCTACTGGAAATGAGGTTACGAATGCCCTGAAAGGGAAAATGTGTAAAATAGTGAAAGAATACGGCGCGCACCCTGCTCTTGCCTATTACCTTAATTATTTGGAGCAGTATACAATAACCAAAGTGCTGAGCAGGACAGTTTTGAAGATTTTTCTCCCTATATTCAAAAGAATAAAGGGGGATGTGAGGGTTTATTATTTTGTGACAAAATTAGATTAATTCAATTCATAAGTCATTTCCCAGGATACCAACTTCATTTGAAAAAAGACAATACCTTAATTTTATTTATGAACTAGATTATGCGACAATAAAAATGGTGCCTAAGATTTCATCATTAATGTCCATTATGTATAGTAAAAATCAATAATATTATAAATACGTCTTGTTTTTCGCGAATCATGTCAAAGATTGAATATATAAAAAAAGATGATGAGGTCCTGGCCATAATTGTCCGAAGCAGAGACTCTGACAAAAACCTGGAATTTCCAACACCAAATGATTTTCCGCTTCAGCTTGGGCTCCATATCAGGCCAAAGGGCGAATATATAAAAGCCCATACCCATATGCCGTTCAAAAACCTTAACATAGAGTCGCAGGAAATATTTGTCATAGAAAAAGGAAAACTCTTGATTGGACTGTATCGCGGAAAAATCAAACATACGGAAGTCACCTTGACTGACGGCAACATAATACTGCTGAATTGTGGGCACAGCATAAAATTTCTTGAAGACACTAAAATGGTGGAAGTGAAGCAGGGGCCGTACAGAAAAAAAGAGTATGAGAAAATACCGCTTGAGTGATTTCTGATGAAGCGCAGATTCATACCTGTTTGTGAGCCAACTTTAAGGGGGAACGAGCTTAAATACGTTTCAGACTGCGTAAAAACAAATTGGGTATCCTCATTCGGAAAATATATAGGGGAATTTGAAAAGGGATTTTCTGCTTATTGTGGAGTCAATCACGGCATAACGTGCTGCAACGGAAGCATAGCAATACACCTGGCGCTTGAATCTGCAGGTATAGGTCCAGGAGATGAGGTAATCGTTCCTGATTTTACGATGATTGCGAGTGTGAATTCAATATTGTATACCGGGGCTAAGCCGGTATTTGTCGACGCCGAAATGTCAACGTGGTGCATGAATTCAAATCTTATTGAGGAGAAAATAACTAAAAGGACAAAAGCAATACTGCCTGTGCATATCTATGGACACCCAGTAGATATGGACAAAGTAATCAAAATCGTAAAGCAAAATAATCTCTTGATTATCGAAGACGCTGCTGAAGCACACGGCGCATTATACAAGGGGAAAAAATGCGGTAGCCTGAGCGACGCAAGCGCTTTTAGCTTCTTTGCCAATAAGATAATAACATGCGGCGAAGGAGGCATGGTCTTAACTAATGACGATAAAATTGCGGACAAGGCCAGGCTGCTTAAAAATTATGCATTCACAAAACAAAGATATGTATCTGAAGAAATCGGCTACAATTACAGGATGACTAATATGCAGGCCGCAATAGGATTGGCCCAGCTTGAAAAAATTGATGAATTGGTTGAATGCAGGATAAGTAATGCCCATTTGTACAATAACCTGCTTTCAAGCATTAAAGGGGTCATAACTCCGCCGTGCGCCGAATGGGCAAAAAATGTTTATTGGATGTATGGGATATTGATAGATGAAAAATTTGGAATGGGACGTGACAAGCTTAGGGAGAAACTCTTGGAAGCGGGCATAGACACTAGGGCGTTCTTTGTTCCAATGCACCTGCAGCCGGTTTATAACAAACCTAATAATAAGTTTTCAAATCTGCCAGATACGAAAGGCAAATTCCCAGTTTCTGAGTACCTGGGCAATAATGGATTTTATCTGCCTTCAAGCAGCCATCTAACCAAAGATAATATCATTTATATAGCAGATACGATAAAATCTGCAAAGGAAGAAAATGAGAAATAAACATTTTCCGAAAGTTTCTGTGGTGCTGCCAACTTATAATGAAAACGAAAATATTGTTAAATTGATTAGGTCGCTTCTTAAATATCTTGGCAGTAATGTAGAACTTATTGTTTCTGATGACAATTCACCGGATATGACATGGAAAATTGCCCAGGACTTAAAACTGCCGCAAGTGAAGGTTATAAGGAGGTTTAAAAATAAGGGATTAGGGCCTGCAATATGGGATGGCATAAAGGTGGCTAAAGGAAGATATATAGTCTGGATGGACTGTGACTTGACGATGCCCCCTTCTCTTGTGCCAAGAATGATAAAACTGCTAAAAGACTATGATGTGGTTGTAGGCTCAAGATACGCTAAAGGCGGCGCAGACAAAAGAAGTTTAGTAAGAGTTGTCACGAGCTATGCAATCAACCTTCTTGCAAACCTGATTTTAAACTTTAAGGTAAGGGATTATGATTCAGGATTTGTGGCAGTTAGGAGAGATGTCTTCAAAAACATCGATTTTGAGCCAAAAGGCCATGGCGAATATTGCATAGAATTTTTGTACAAGTGCACTAAAAGGGGCTACAGAATAAAAGAGATTGGATTTGTTTTTACTGAGAGAAAGAAGGGAGAGTCAAAGACTGCACAGTATATCTATTCAGTGTTTTGGCACGGCTTTAAGTACGTAGGAAGAATACTAAAGGTCAGGCTCGGGAACCTATGATCCTTTTTTGTAGTGGTAAACATAAACTTCAAAGAAATGCTTTTCCTCGGAAAGTTTATAATTTTCATCAAGCGCCTTCTTTATTTTGCCCTTCGGATCAGAATATTTTGTCGAGGCCAAAATCAGCCATATGCTGTCTTTATTCCCGGCAAGATTCAAAGCTTCTGCAGCATTCCTAACTCCAAAAATGTTATCTGAAATGCCGTAATAATATTTGAATGCAACTTGGCCTGTATAAATATTTAGCAGTATTACATCACCTTTGCTCGACCTTTCCCTCATAAAATCCGCAGCTTCCCTCCATTGGTGTTTTACCGGATTGGAATAATATGCATATATTGGCGCAACGCTTAGAATCAATATCAGCACTATAAAATATTTCTGGTATTTTATTTTTGACAGGTAACTGGACACCAATATGAGGTATGGGGGTATGCAATAAAGGAGGTAATTTATTGGTCCGAATATGGGCACGTTTGTTGTAAATATCGAATACAACACAGCCGAAAGTATTGGAATTAAAAGCCATATAATAAAAAATGACATGTCATTGACGGGATTAATTTGTATTCCTTTCTTGGTGCGAATAAATCTCTTAAAAAAGGAATAAGTACTATAAAAAAATATAACAGAGAATAATGCTGTGGTAAAAAACACAGATGACAAAAGAATCCAGTCATTTAGGGTAAAGCTATAAATATTGAATTTATAAATGTCCTCAATAAGCCTGGCGGAAGGGTAAAGCCCAGTATTGAGATTCATGATAAACTTTGCAGCCATAGGCAGGCTTGGCCTTCCCAACCACCCTGCGTCATTTTGGTGAAATGCCCTATATAAAAGGGGGGAAAATGCAATTCCTATAATGACAAATGAAAAAATCATTTTTTTCAAAATTACTGGCTTGTTGATATACTCCTTAAACCGAAGCAAAACATATGCAGCCATCGCACCAACAAAAAGGACAAATAAGAAGTGATTATACAAGCCTATTATCGCGGCTGCTACAAACCCGACCCAATTGGAGTTCTTATTATTATCGAGCGCTTTTATAAGCATATAGGCTGACGCCAATGCAAGAAGCACATGCAAGCTGTAAGGCCTTGCATCTTGTGAAGCATATATCAATGAGAGGCTTATTGAATAAAGAAAAGAGGCAATCAATGCCCCTTTCTGCCCAATAAATCGTTTTGCAAGAAAGAATGTAAGTGCTATAGAGGCAATGTCAAATAATGCTGACAATGACCTCAAGGAAACTTCAGTTATGCCAAACACCCTCGACCACACAAATAAGAGGGTATAGTAGGATGGCAGATCAGCATTTGCCACATAATACTCTGGCAGCAGATTTCCTCCAAAAAACAAGTCTGACATTAATTTACCAAAATTCTGGCTTGTGGCTGTTGCAGTTTGTCCTTCGTCTAGCCAAAAACTTTCATTCCCGATGTTATAAAACCTGAGAAAGCCGCCTAAAAGTAAAATTAGCAATAACAGATATTTCTTCTTCATTTTAATTGTTTTTTACTCTTGAAATCATCACTAGTGGCAAACCAACCTTCTAAAATAATATCAGGAATGGCGTTTATAATATATAAAAACCTTTTGGTTGAAACGCCACAGTCAATAAAAACAAAAACATTTTAAATACTATCGAATCTTGCATTAGAATGAAAATTAACAAGCCTGCGTGGGTAAAAGATAGTAGATGATTTTGAAGTAATAAAAGCTAAGCTATATGATGATTATAAATACCATAGAAATGATGACAGTTGATATGCCTTAATCAAAATTTATCGGGATGCCCATGAAATTGGAATTGCGGTTTGCGATTATAATCATAAGATTCTGAAAGAATTTAGTGGCAAGCGAGCCTAGGGTATTTATGCTGCAATGCTTAGGTATGGTGATGGGCATAAAAAGAACTGGTTTAGGGCTTTAGACTACGATGCATATATTGGCAAGGAGCTAAAAAGGTGGAAATATTCATGGCTATCAGAGCTGAGTTCATTCAGGAGTGATTATTTTATCACAAAAGTTAAGTTATATGCAATTAGCTTCTTTATTTGGAACATTTCATTGGTAAATAGCCAGCAGGATTAATTATACCTTATTAATCCAACAAAAAACAGCGAACATGCAGCTACTGCAATCAGCGACGCAAGGCTAAACATTTTCTCTTTTTTGACTATATCATACTTTAACGTAATTACATTCCCCTTCACAGCCCT